>ERZ1034976.2452-NODE-2452-length-12623-cov-5.258355_pt1 | contig 12623 bp, 8 predicted proteins | sample MGYA00520623_ERZ1034976 | MGnify/ENA primary metagenome ERZ1034976 (study PRJEB33766, sample SAMN09781774) | gut metagenome | biome: gut microbiome | host: Homo sapiens | place: Madagascar | study: EMG produced TPA metagenomics assembly of the PRJNA485056 data... | reverse complement strand
TCCCCGCACGGTGTGCGGAGATGCTTTTGCTTCAAATGGGGTCAGGCCGTCACCACGGGGCCGCCGTGCTTCTTGGCGCTGATCTTCTGGTAGGTGATGACCGCCGCCACCAGCACCAGGCCAACCACGTCGGTGAGCGTGCCGGGGATCATCATGCCCAGACCGCCGACGGCCAGGACGATACGCAGCGCCCAGTGGACCTTCTTATACAGATGGCCGTTCAGGGACGCCGCGATGGCAAAGATGCCCAGCAGGGCACTGACGCAGATCTGCGCCACCTCCCACCAGCCGGAGATGTTCTCAAACAGCAGGGCCGGACTGTAGGCGAAGATGTACGGCACGATAAATGCGGCGATGGCCAGCTTGGTGGCGTTGATGCCGGTCTTCATGGGGTCGGACTTGGCGATGGCCGAGCCGGCGTAGGCCGCCAGAGCCACAGGGGGCGTGATATCCGCCACGATGCCGAAGTAGAACACGAAGAAGTGGGCGGCCACCAGCGGGAAGCCCAGCTGAATGAGGATGGGCGCGCAGGTGGAGGCCATGATGCAGTAGTTGGCCGTGGTGGGCACGCCCATGCCCAGGACGATGCAGCACAGCATGGTCAGCACCAGGCCGACGATGGTGGCGTTGCCCGCCAGCTGGACGATGGCGTTGATGAGGATGGAGGCCAGGCCGGTGACGGTGATACAGCCGGCGATGATGCCCGCCATGCTGCAGGCCACGGCCACGGTGATAGCGCCGCGGGAACCGGCTTCCAGAGACTCCACCGCGGAGAAGAAGGAGCGCTTGCCGGCATTACCCAGCGCCTTGCCGGTCGTCATGGGCTGGGTGTCGCCCTCACCGCGCTTGCCCTGCAGGAAGAAATTGACGAAGCCCACGGCAATGGCGGCCAGAATGGAATAGGCCGCGGAGTGGGACATGGTCTTGCTGCCGGAGGACACCAGCCACACCAGCAGGATCAGAGGAATGATCAGGTAGCAGTCACGGACCAGCAGACGCCACGCAGGCAGCTCCTCGCGGGGAACGCCCTTCAGGCCCAGCTTCTTGGCCTCCAGATGGACAGCGATGAAGATCCCGGTGAAGTACAGCAGCGCGGGCAGGATGGCCTTGACGGCCACCTGGGCGTAGGGCAGCTTCATGTACTCGGCCATGAGGAAGGCTGCCGCACCCATGATGGGGGGCATGATCTGGCCGCCGGTGGAGGCCGCGGCCTCGACGGCGCCGGCGAACTCGGGCTTGTAGCCGGTCTTCTTCATCATGGGGATGGTGAAGGAACCGGTGGTGACGGTGTTGCCCACGGAGGAGCCGGACACCATGCCGCACAGGGCGGAGCTGATAACAGCCACCTTGGCCGGGCCGCCGCTGGACCAGCCGGCGATGCGGTTGGCGAAGCTGATGAAGAAGTTGGCGATGCCGGTGCGCTCCAGGAACGCGCCGAAGATGATGAACAGAACGATGTAGGTATAGCACACGTTGATGGGCGTGCCGATGACGCCGGAGGTGGTGTAGAACAGCTTGTAGATGATGGTTTTCAGCGCGTCATACAGGGTGGCACTGTTCACCGCGCCGGCGTAGCTCAGCTGGTTGATGAACGCGTACACGATCAGCACGCCGGCCACGCACAGAATAGGCAGGCCCACGCAGCGGCGGCACAGCTCCATCAGGATCAGGATACCCACCACGCCGATGATGACGTGGACCGTCTCGATACGGGTGGACAGGCGCACCAGCGTCATGGCGTTCAGCGCGAAGTAGAAGAAGCAGGCCGCGCCCACCACCATCAGCACGATATCGTACCAGGGCAGGTAGTTGACCCTGACGTGGTGCTTGCTGGCGGGGTAGGTCAGGAAGCCGATGATAATGATGCAGCCCACGAACATGGTGAGCCGGATCTCGGGCATGGCCTTGGAAAACAGGGTCATGCCGATGCAGAACAGACCGAACGCGGCCATGAGGATGCGGATGATCAGCTGGGGCGTACCCTCCCACAGGCGGGTGGCGGATTCACGGTCATATTTACGCATGACCGCGTCCAGATCCGGGGCCTCGTCCGCGGCGGTATTGACGCCGTCGGCCGGGCTGGTATCCGGTTTTTTCTTGTCGATGCTCATAGTCGTTTCTCTCCCTGAAGATTACAGAATAGCGCGAGGACTACGGCGGGAAACCCCGCCGTAGCCTCGAAAAGCGTCAATTCTCTGCTAAGGATTTAGTCGCCGAAGTACACGTCCTTGGCGATGACGGTCTCGGTGTAGTAGTCGGAGGTCTCCAGCAGCTTGGCGATGTGCTCGCTGTCCAGGCTGACCAGGTAGGTATCCTTGGTGGTGGCCAGGTCGGTCACAGCGGTGGTGGGGGCACCGGCCACGATGAAGGCGGCGTCGATCTGGCCGTTCTTCAGGGCGTCGGCGCTGTCGCTGAAGGACTGGTAGGTGGGCTTGATGTCGTCCTCGGTCAGCCCGTAAGCACCCAGGACGTCAATGGCGTTGAAGTACACGCCGGAACCGGGAGCGCCGATGGACACGGACTTGCCGGCCAGGTCAGCCACGGTCTTGATGCTGGCGTTGGTGGTGACGATCTGCACCTGCTCCATGTACAGGGCGGCCACAGTGGAGAAGCCCTCGACCTTGCTCTCGAACAGGTTGGTGCCGTTGTAGGCGTAGGCCATCACGTCGGACTGGCAGAAGGCGAAGTCAGCGGTGCCGTCCACCAGCTCCTGCACGTTGGCCTGAGAGCCGTTGCCCACCAGACCCACGACGTTGATGCCGGCGTTGTTGGTGGCGTGCTGGGCGATAACGGAGCCGAAGGCGTAGTAGGTGCCGGACTCGCCGCCGGTGACGAAGCGCAGGTTGCGGGAGTCGGTGTTGCCGGCGCCGTCCTTCACGGCGGCGACCTCAAAGCCCTTCTCGGAGAAGTACTTGGCAGCGCCGGGGTGATAGGGCACGGAGGTGATGGAAGCGCCGTACTCCAGGCTCAGCTCGCCGTACTTGGCGTGGCTGGTGGTCAGGGACGCGGCGTTGTCGAAGATGTCCGCCACGAACTTGTACACGTCGTCGCTGGACACGTCGTCGCGAGCCAGGATCACCGCGCCCACGGCCACGGTGGTGGTGTCGGTATGCTCAGCGGTCACATCGCCGCTGTCGTCCTTCTTGTCGCCGCAGGCGACCAGGCTCAGCGCCATGACCAGCGCCAGAACCAGTGCAAAAAACTTTTTCATGTTCTTTCTCCTTATTGATAGATAAATTGTTTTCCTCTTCCTGAAAAACAGCTTTTTCCGCCGGCCGGTCGGGCACGGCGGTGTTCAACGGTGCCATTATATCGCAGGCGTAAACTTTTTGCAATATCTAAATGCGGAAAATTTCATTTTTCTGCGGAACGATTTTCCCGTCCGTGCGGACATTCCGCTTTTCTTAGTCGGCATTTCTTTCGGCAAATCCGCAGTTTTGTCTGTATCATGGTACTTTTTAGCGGTGGTCTATTCATAATGCTAAATTGTTTTATGCAGGAACGCCCCGCAAGAAGTGCATTTTTTGCTGGACAATCCTGCAAAATAACAGAGGCGGGGCTTTGCCCCGCCTCTCAGCTTTCTGTCACATTCAACAGCTGCGCCGCAGCAGCTCGCATACCAGTTCATAGGTGCGCTCCGTGGAGGGCACGCTTAGCCGCTCCCGCACGGAGTGTACATCGTGCAGCTCCGGCCCCATGGACACCGCGTCCAGACCGGGGATCTTCTCCATCAGCAATCCGCACTCCAGACCGCCGTGGGTGGCCTCCACCACGCCGTCCTTACCGGTAAGATCCTTATACGCCGCCAGCAGCGTATCCCGGAACTGCGACTCCCTCTTGTACTGCCAGCCGGGGTACACGCCCCGCTCTGCCACAGTGCCGCCCGCCAGCGCCGCCACAGCCCGCACCCGCTGCGCCAGCATCAGCTTCCGGGACGCGATGGACGACCGGATGGAGAACGCGATGTGCAGTCCGTCGCCGTCCAGCTTCACCACGCCCATATTCAGGGATGTCTGCACCAGACCGGGGAAATCCGTGTCCATAGCCTCCACGCCCTGCGGCATGGCCGTCAGCGCCTGCACCAGCGTCACGGTGCGCTCTGCGGACACGGCTTTTGCCGTCTCCGCTGCCGCGCAGGTCAGCGTCACATCGGGGTCGGTGACGGCGTACTCGTTCTTCAGCACCCCCTCAAACTCCCGAATAAACGCTTCGAACGCCCGGCCGCTGCCCTTGGGCAGCGCCACCGCCGCATCGCAGCGGGAGCAGATCACGTTGTCGAACTGCCCGCCGGAGAAGTCCGCCAGCCGCAGGCCGGGGAACTTCTCCAGCGCTGTGGCCAGTACCCGTCCCATGAGGCGGTTGCCGCTGCCGCGTCCCAGATGGATGTCCGCACCGGAGTGACCGCCCCGCAAGCCGGCCACGGTGATGCCGAAGCCCTCCATGCCCGCCGCATCGGTCAGCGCTGCGGGCAGCAGGCAATCGGAGTGCATGCCGCCTGCGCAGGACACGGTGAACACGCCCTCCAGCTCGGAGTCCAAATTCAGCAGCTTTTTGCCCTTCAGGTCAGAGCAGTCCAGCGCAAAGGCGCCGTCCATGCCCACCTCCTCGTCCACGGTGAACACCGCCTCGATGGGCGGATGTACCAGTGTATCATCCGACAGGATCGCCAGGATCATGGCCACGGCAATGCAGTTGTCGCCGCCCAGCGACGTCTTGTCCGCCCAGACCCACTCCCCGTCGGTCATCAGGTCAAGTCCCTCGCGGGTCATGTCCTTGGTGCAGTCGTCGGTCTTGGCGCACACCATGTCGATGTGTCCCTGCAGGATGATCGGCTCGGCGCTCTCATGGCCGGGAGATGCCGGTTTCCAGATCACCACGTTGTTGCACGGCTCCTGCCGGTACTTCAGTCCCAGTTCCTTGGCAAAGTCCACGCACAGATCGCTGATGATCTTCGTGTTGCCGCTGCCGTGGGGCACCGAGCACAGCTTTTCAAAATATGCGAACACCTTTTCTGGCTTCAAGCCTTTCAAAACAGCCATTTTGATACTCCTTTCCCATGCGGCCGCGGTCTCCGCGCCGCCCATTCAGTATAGCATATCCGCCTGCCGAGCGCAAGCAAGTCCCTATGTGCCCACAGCCCATGCTTTCGCATGGGCTGTGTATGCAGCACACATTATCAGAAGTCGCCCATGCCCATATCGTCCTCGGTGTTGGGCGCTTCCTCGTCGTCCTCCTCGGTGGGAGGCGCGGGGATGAATTCCTCCAGATAGGCCTCCTCCGGCAGACCAGCCATATACGCCGGCAGGTTGATGATGATGCCGTCGATGTTATGGGGCAGTGTCATTTGGTACGTTTCCGTTGTCTCGCTGCCGCCCTTCTGCTGCATGACCTCCACGGTCAGCTCCAGCTTGTCGCCGATGACGGTGGTCAAGCAGCGCTCCTTTTCGTACAGCTTGGAGATCTGCTCGCCGTTCACGTACACAGTGATCTTATAGGGTGCCTCCACAGACTGGCCGCCCTTGTCCACTGCGCGGTTGTCGAAATAGACGGTGTGGCCGCGTCCAATGCGCAGCATCAGCACGGCGACGAGCACCAGCACCAGAACGAAGGCGATACGGATGAGCCACGAACGTTTCGTCGTTTTCATGCGGTTCTCCCCTCCTCCTCGGCCTTCTGCTCAATGGCCAGCTGCTGACCCAGCGTGCGGTTCTCCTTGCGCTTCTTGGCCTCGTACATGACCAGTGCCACGGTGATAACGGCGTAGGACACGAACACGCGGAAGTACTCGCCGATCATGGAGTCGCCGGTGATCTTGGTTCCGGCGGCCGGCGCCACGATGAACATGGTATGGAACAGGAGCACACCCAGGAACACGTTGCCGATGGACGCCTTTTCCACGGAGGCGCCGCCCACCAGCAGCGCGGCGATGCAGAACATGCCGACGTTGGTATGCGCCGTATAGGTGGGGAAGTTGCCCATGTTCTGCAGGTAGATGATCATGCCGAAGCCCGCGAACACGGTGGACATGACGATGGAGATCAGGCGGGTGCGGTCCACATTGATGCCGGCGTCCCGCGCCACGTTCATATCCTGACCCACCGCGCGCATGTCCTGTCCCAGCTTCGTGCGGCGGAACCACACGATGAACAGGCAGGCCAGCGCGATGATGATCAGCGTCAGCACGGGGATCTTCACGCCGCCCACGTAGATGGCCAGCGCATTATCGATGCTCTGCCGCATCTGCAGAAGGCTGACTGTGTTGCGGATACCAAAGCCGCGGGGCAGCTTCAGTGTGTTGTGGAGGATGGGGATGATGGGCCCCATCATATACAGCACCACCAGCTGGTACACACCGGTCATGCAGTAGGCGATAAAGTAGCTGGTGACCATCTCGCGGCCCTTGGCGCGGTTCAGGATGCTGCCGCACATAAGACCCAGCAGAATGGACAGGGGGATGGACAAAATGGCCGCCAGCACCAGACCGGGGATACCCCAGATCTGCCAGTCCGCCACCAGGATCAGCGCGATCTCGCCGGCCATAGCGCCCAGCGTCATGGCAAAGTTCAGACCCATACCGGCCATAATGGGGATCAGCAGGCTCAGGATCAAAAAGGCGTTGCGCCCCAGACGGGTCATAGCCTCGTTAAGTATGTAGCTCACCGGCAGGCCGGACACGGGAATGAGCACGGCGCAGATGAGGATGAACAGGACGGGCACTGAGTTTTTGCCCAGGAATTGCTTTACGTCGAATCTCTTACCCTTCATGTCAGCGCCCCCTTTCCGTCTTTCTGGTCAGGGCATAGAGGATCATGCCGTTGGATACCACGATACGGATGACCTCGCTCATATCCATCTGGAAGGCGGCGCTCATCACGGTGGGGGTCATGGTCACCACGCCCTGATACAGGATCGTACCGATAATCACATTGCCGATGGATGCCTTGTTCACCGACGCGCCGCCGATAAGGATGGCGGCCACGGCGGGCATGGCCATCCAGAAGGGGCCGTTGTACAGCTGTATGAAGCCGAAGCCCTGCTCATACACCAGAATACCCACAGCACCCAGCCAGGTGGACATGATCACGGAGATAAGCCGCATCTTGTCCACGTTGATGCCCGCTGCGCGGGCAAAGGCGGGGTTGGAGCCCACAGCGGTCATGGCGGTGCCGGTCTTGGTGTGCAGGAACGCCCACATCAGCACGGCCAGCAGCACGAAGAACAGCAGCGTACCGGTGGGGATCACCAGATTGATGCCGATGCTGTTCAGGTCGATGGTCAGAATGTTGGCCAGCGCCTTGTCGTAATAGCCCTCCAGCGAGATGACGGTACGCAGACCGCTGGCGGAGAAGCCCCACACCATGGTGGGATGCTTATACGGCAGCAGCAGCCACATCATGCACATGAAGGACACGGACGAGAAGCCCACATAGGTGGCGATCATCATCTCGCCGCCCTTGATCTTGTTCAGCAGCCAACCATAGCCGCCGCCGAACAGCAGGGCAAAGGGCGTGGCGATGAGGATGGCCATAAGGAAGCTGGCAAAGCCGGTGTAGCCCAGCTCGATGGACAGCGTGGCACCCAGCAGTCCGGACACGATACCCAGCGGCAGGCCGAAGTTCAGGCCGCAGCCGGAGTGTACCATGGGCACCATGGCCAGCACCATCACGGCGTTCCAGCTGAAACGGGTGATGATATTGGTGATCTGTGTGGGGAAATCCAGCCCCACGCAGGGCGCGGCGATGAGCAGCAGCAGCAGGAAGCACGCGATGATCAGACGCGGCAGGCCGAAGCTGTCCACCAACTCTCTGAATTTTGACTTGTTTCCAAGTGTGGTCGTATTGCCCATTTCTTCCTCCTTACTTCACCTGACTGACCATGAGCATACCGAACTCCTCGGAGGAATGGTCAGCAGGCAGGATACCGGCGACCCTGCCGCCGGAGACGATGGCGATGCGGTCGCAGATCTGGCGCAGCTCCTCCAGCTCGGAGGAGATCATCACCACCGTGACGCCGGATTCGCGGTTAAATTTCTTCAGCGCCTCCAGCACCAGCGCCTTGGCGCCCACGTCGATACCGCGGGTAGGCTCGGACACGAAGAGGAAGCGGGGCTCCAGCGCGAACGCCTTGGCCAGACACACCTTCTGCTGGTTGCCGCCGGACAGCTCTCTGGCCTTCTGGCTGGAGCCGGTACACTTGATCTGCAATTCATCGATATACCGGTTCGTCACCGTGTGGATGGCCTTTTCGTCGCGCCATGTGAAGAAACCCATTCTCTTCAGGAACTTGTTCTGCACCTGCATGGCGGGGAACGCCACGTTCCACTCCAGTGACTCATCCAGCAGCAGACCCACGCCGCGCCGATCCTCGGACACAAAGGCCAGCTGGGAGTCCAGGCACTTCCGGGGGCTGTTCAGCGCGATAGGCTTGCCGTCGAATTCCACGGTGCCGCCCGCCTCGTACAGGCCCATCACACCGTTGGGGATGCCCAGCTTGCCCTGGCCGGCCAGACCGCCGATGCCCAGGATCTCGCCCTCCTTCACGTCCAGATCCACGTTGCGGACGATCTCGCCGGGCATATCCACCCACAGCTTGCGGATGGACAGAATGGTGCGGGCATCGGAGTGGTCGCGGATGTCGTGGGCAGCGCCGCCGGCAGCCACCTCGCGCCCCACCATGTAGTGGGTGATGTCGCGGACATCCGTCTCGCGGGCGGCCACGTCCTTGACAACGTAGCCATCCCGCATGATGACCACCTTATCGCACACCGACAGGATCTCCTGCAGGCGGTGGGTGATGAAGATCACGGCGATGCCCCGGGAGGCCATGCCGCGGATGGAGTCCAGCAGGGCCTGTGCCTCCTGCTCGGTGAGCACGGCGGTGGGTTCGTCCAGGATCAGCAGCTTCAGGTTCTCCTTGCTCAGCTCGCGGGCGATCTCCGTGAACTGCTTGTGCCCCACGGGCATGCTGCTGATGACCATCTTCTGGTCGATAGCCACGCCCATCTTCTCAATGGCTTTTGCGGCGCGGTTATCCATTTCCTTATAGTCGAGAGTGTCCAGGCGCGGGCCGAACACTTCTGAAATGACGCTTTTTTTCTTGGGCTCGCGGTTGAGGAGGATGTTCTCCGTGGCAGTGAAGCCGGGGATCAGCGAGAACTCCTGATGCACCATGCCGATGCCGGCCTTCAGCGCATCAAAGGGGGTGTTGAACTGCACTTTTTCTCCGTCGATCAGGACATCCCCCTCGTAGCCGCCCGTCTCACGGATCACGTCCATGCCAAACAGTATTTTCATCAAGGTGCTCTTTCCGGCGCCGTTTTCGCCCACCAGACCCAGCACCTCGCCCTCTTTCAAGGTGAAGTTGATGTCCGTGAGCACCTGATTGCCGAAAAAGCCCTTTTTGATATTCCGCATCTCAAGCAGCGGAGCATTGTTCTTTTCCATATTCATCCCTACCTATAGCAGCGGGGAGGGAGGATGCCCTCCCTCCCCGCTTTAATGGTTGCTTCAAAAGCCTGTCGTCAGCTGATGGTGAAGTACTTTTCCGGGATCTCCACGGTAGCGTTGCCCATGAAGTGGCCGGGATCGCCCATGATATAGGTATCCTGATAGATCAGGAACACGTTTTCAGACTTCGCGCCGGTGGTGGCGTTGGTGTAGCTGGCGCCGTTCCAGGCCGCCTTGGGAGAGTAGACCTGCAGCGCGGCAGCCACATCGTCCATGTCCTTCAGCTCGCTCTTGCCGTCCAGCACGTTCTTGGCGTGCAGAGCAAGACCGGCGGACAGGGTGTAGCCGTAGGAGTAAGCCCAGGTACCGAAGTGATCGGCGCCGCCCTTCTCAACGATGGCGGACTCGACCTTGGTCAGGATCTTCTCGAAATCACCGGCCTCCTCGGTCAGATCCAGACCCAGAGCACCGGGATAGCCCATCAGGGGAGAGGGCAGGTCGGCCTCGATGAAGTAGCCGCCGCACTCCAGCAGGCGCTTCAGCAGAGGCTCGGTGTGCGCATCGTTGGTGCAGAAGTAGGCAGCGTTCTGGCCGTACTTCTCGACCCATGCGGGCACCTGCTCCAGAATGTAGGCCTGAGCGCCGGAAACGCCGACGTCAGAGGTGGGATCGGGAGCCGTCTCCAGGACGAACTTCATGCCGAACTCCTCGCAGGCGGCCTTCATGATGGCCACGCGGCGGCTCATGGTCTCGTAGGACATGTGGCGGGGGAAGGAGATATGTACGAAGGTATCGCAGCCCAGCTCGTGAGCGGTGCGGATGATCAGGTAGCCGCGGGAGACGAAGTCATTGTTGGTGACCAGGTCGGCAGCGGAGCCGATCTCGGGCAGATCCTCGTGTGACTCACCTGCGATGCAGATGATGTCGGGGCGAGTCTCTTTGATCTTGCGGAAAGCCTCGGTGGTGCCGGGGACAGCCTGATTGACAATGATGGCCTTCATCAGGGGGTCGGCGGACAGGTTCACGATGGACTGGATGGTGGTCTCGGTCTCCTCGGTGAAGTTGTCGGGATAGATGGCCAGCTGGACCATATCCACGCCATACTCCTTCTGGAAGGCTTCGGCGCCGCGGCGGTCGTCCTCGGACTGAGAGACGGAGCCGGTCACGATGCCGATCTTGTAGGGCACGGTGTCGGTGTTGTCATCGGTCTCGCCCTTCTTTTCGCCGCAGGCGACCAGGGAGAACGCCATGATGAGAGCCAGCAGCAGAGAAACTACTTTTTTCATGTTTACCTCCAAATTCCTTTACCATAGTTTGTTGTTTCCTCCGCCAGAAGGAAACAGCGAACAGGGCGCGCCCCATTCACTTCTATGCATTCGGGTGCTGCGCACCCATTTGATTTTACCAGATAAGTTCACACTCTGTCAACATATTTGTGTCTCTGAATAGTGTTCAATAGCGCATCTCCTTGTTTTTCATCCACACACTTTCCCACAGTTTTTGGCGTATTTGCATCATTTTCATGTATTTTTCATGCGGTTTTCTGTCAGAAGCCTGCCGTTTTGCTATAATAAACTTTTCTTTTGGCGAAATCTGTTTTTTGTCTGACTGCAGCAAAAGAGACAGGCTTCCGCCTGTCTCTCTCGCTTACCTTATGACTTATGGCACTCGTCAGATCTTCTGCTTCTCATCCACGATCTGGCGCAGCTTGGCGGAGAAATCCTCCAGCGTCATGGCGCCCAGGTCCTCGCCCTTGCGGGTACGGACGGAGACGGTGCCGTTCTCCATGTCGCGGTCGCCAACCACCAGCATGAAGGGGATCTTCTCCAGGGTAGCCTCGCGGATCTTCTTGCCGATCTTCTCGTTGCGGCTGTCCACCTCCACGCGGAAGCCCTGCTTGCGCAGCTCCGCGGCCTGCTGCACGCAGTAGTCGGCAGCGCGGTCAGTAATAGGCAGGAAGCGTACCTGCTCGGGCATCATCCAGGTGGGCAGCGCGCCGGCGTACTCCTCGATCAGGTAGGCCAGCGTCCGCTCATAGCAGCCCAGAGACGTGCGGTGGATGATATAGGGCAGGGCCTTGTTGCCGTTCTCATCGATATAGTACATGCCGAAGCGCTCCGCCAGCAGCATATCGATCTGGATGGTAACAAGGGTATCCTCCTTGCCGTAGACGTTCTTGTACTGGATGTCCAGCTTGGGGCCGTAGAACGCGGCCTCGTCAATGCCCACGGTGTAGTCCACGTTCAGATCCTTCAGGATGCGCTCCATGGCGGCCTGGGCGTGGTCCCACTGCTCCGCCGTGCCCTCGTACTTGTTGTTGGGGTTGGCGGGGTCCCACTGGGAGAAGCGAAACGTGCACTTTTCCAACAGGCCCACGGTGCCCAGGCAGTACTTGGCCAGATCCAGGCACTGCTTGAACTCCTCCTCCAGCTGGTCGGGGCGCAGCACCAGATGTCCCTCGGAGATGGTGAACTGGCGGACGCGGATCAGGCCGTGCATCTCACCGGAGTCCTCGTTGCGGAACAGGGTGGACGTCTCGCCCAGACGCATGGGCAGGTCGCGGTAGCTGCGGCCGCGGTTCAGGAACACCTGATACTGGAACGGGCAGGTCATGGGACGCAGGGCAAAGCACTCCTTCGTCTCATCCGCGGGATCGCCCATGACGAACATGCCGTCCAGATAATGATCCCAGTGACCGGAGATCTTGTATAGCTCACGCTTGGCCATCAGAGGCGTCTTGGTCAGCAGATAGCCACGCTGCTGCTCGGTGTCCTCCACCCAGCGCTGCAGCAGCTGGATAACGCGGGCACCCTTGGGCAGCAGGATGGGCAAGCCCTGGCCAATGCAGTCCACAGTGGTGAAATATTCCAGCTCGCGTCCCAGCTTATTGTGGTCGCGCTTCACGGCCTCCTCCCGCTCCTTCAGATAGGCGTCCAGCTCGTCCTTGTTGGGGAAGGCCACACCGTAGATGCGCTGCAGCTGCTTGCGGCTGGAGTCGCCGCGCCAGTAGGCGGCGTTGCAGGCGGTCAGCTTGATGCCGTTGCCCTTGATGCGGCCGGTGGAATCCAGATGCGGGCCTGCGCAGAGGTCGGTGAACTCGCCCTGGCGGTAGAAGCTGATGACGGAATCTTCGGGCAGGTCGTTGATAAGCTCGACCTTATAGGGCTCGTTCTTCTC
>ERZ1034976.2450-NODE-2450-length-12655-cov-3.152460_pt1 | contig 12655 bp, 8 predicted proteins | sample MGYA00520623_ERZ1034976 | MGnify/ENA primary metagenome ERZ1034976 (study PRJEB33766, sample SAMN09781774) | gut metagenome | biome: gut microbiome | host: Homo sapiens | place: Madagascar | study: EMG produced TPA metagenomics assembly of the PRJNA485056 data... | reverse complement strand
CTTTCGGGCACGGCCGCACAGTTGACGGAAACAAAGGCCGCCTCCTGCCGCCGGCTGTGCGCATGGATGGCCTGGGCGAACATCTCCTTGCCTGTGCCCGTGTCTCCGATCAGCAGCACGGGCCCGTCACTGTCCGCGAAACGCTGCCCTATGAACTTCGCCTGACTGATGGCGGCACTGTCGCCGATAATGTCGTTGAACATAAAGTAACGGCGCTTCCCTTTCTGGTAGATGTTTTGCCGCACCTGCCGTTCATTCTTCTGGATATCGACGGTATTGTTCAGGCTTAGGACATAGCCGTCAAAATTCCCCTTGAGCTTGATATCGACGATGGTGAAGAGGAACTCACGCTTTATCATGTCTTTCAGGATAAAGGAGTCCGATGCACCTTTCCTTTCTCCCATGATGCGCGAGAAATCCGTCCTGGGGAATATCCTGCCCAGATCCATGCCGATGATCTGCTCCGATATGACGCCAAAGACCCCCTGGGCTTTGTCATTCGCGTAGCGTATCGTATAGTTTTTATCTACGACTATGATGATATTTGGATTGATATTCAAAACAGTATTTATGAAATCTCGTCTCTGTATATTCAGAGCATCCATTTCTATGATGTGTTTTGCCTCCAAAAACACCTTGTAGACAGCTTCCTGATTTTCAGAAAGCAGGGGAATGGCGTGGAAGCCTTCCTCCCTTGCCTTGCTTATCAGGCCAAATCCCCCCACAAGCAGAGATATGTTTTCCTCCCGGACCTTCTTCAGGGCCGCTTCGATATTGTTCCTGTCCTCGACCTCCAGCCTGTAGCCCCGCAGACCGAGCAGCTGTGCTATCCGCATGAATTTGAGCCCCTGGCCGGGAAAGCAGAGATGGCCCACACGCATGTTGCTGTTCTGAAAAGGCAGGAGGGTCTCGAAAAAATTCTCGGCCGAGTATTCGATGGAAAGGATGGGGATGGAGGTGGAATTCCTGAGGATGTGGAGCGCATGCCCGCGTGTGGCCAGCAGCTTGATCTTTTCCGTATTGAGGATGTGCAGGGCGACCTCTACGTCATTGTCGAACTTCGATACCGCGATGCAGGTCCGCATGTTGAGCTGATGGGCCGTCTCCTCGGCATACTTGGCCAGCGTCTTGAACGGAGTGACGACACAAAAATCCGCAGGCTGTTCACCTACATGGATGATGGACTCACAAAATCCGGGGTGCATGGAGACTCCTTTTGTGAAAGGACGGCGGGTCCCGCCTGCCCATCCGGCAGGATGGACATTACGTTTCAAATGTTTCAAAAATAATATAAAATAATTTCAATAGATTATCTAAGATTATCTGCAACATTATGTTCATTTTGTTATTTCTGTTTTAATAACATACTGATTTTAATAATCTTTTTAAAATGACACGCTTATTGATGTTAGTGAAAAAAAGAGCGTTCTACCGAGAGAAAAAATAAAACCAATCTTGTCGGTATATTATAATGGAGGTCATCATGGTCCAAGGTAACTGGTGGAAGTGGGCTCTCAGCCTGGGCTTGCCCCTGATCGTATTCTTTACCGTCCCGGAAATGGAGATCGCCAGCCCGAAGACGCCGCTTTTCCTGGCGATCACCCTGTGGGCCGTCATCGCCTGGGCCGTGGAGATCCTGCCCTCCGCGATCGTCGCGGCCATCCTCACGTTCCTGTATGCGCTTTTTGTCACCAAGCCTGCCGTCGCCTTCTCCAGCTGGTGCACCTTCCTGCCGTGGATGTGCTTCTCCGCCCTCATCATCGCCCAGGTGCTCAACCGTACGGGCCTCGGCAAGCGCATCGCCCTGCACAGCATGATCCTGATGGGCTCCTCCTTCACCAAGACCATGATAGGTCTCATGGGGGCCGGCATCATCCTGACCCTGCTCGTCCCCTCCGGCCTGGCCCGCACGGTCATCTTCGTCGCCATCGCCCAGGGCCTGATCCAGGCCCTCAACGTGGACACCCGCTCCCGCATGTCCTCGGCCCTGATCATGGGCGGCTATCTGGCGGCCATCGCCCCCGGCCTGTTCTGCATCACCGGTACGGAGATGAACCTTCTTGCCCTGCAGGTCGTCACCAACACCACCGGTGTTCCCGTGGAGTATGTCGACTTCATCATCCAGATGGCGCCCTTCTCCATCTTCTACATGGCCTGTTCCATCATGATGGTCTTCATCATCCGCGGCAAGGAGCGGCTCCAGAACGAAGAATCCCTCAAGACCGTCCTTGAGGAACGCCTGAAGGAGATGGGGCCCGTCTCCGCTGATGAAATCAAGATCTTCCTGGTGCTGTCCATCGGCTTCATCGCCTTCGTGACCGAACAGTGGCACCATCTCCCCGGCGCGTTCGTCTTTGCCCTGGTGGGCATGGCCTGCTTCATGCCCGGCATGAACCTGGCTACCGAGCAGGATCTGCGCAAGGTCAACCTTTCGTTCCTCATCTTCCTGGCGGCCTGCATGTCCATCGGTGCCGTGGCGCAGGACCTGAACATCCCCAAGTGGATCTCGGCCCACATGTCTTCCCTGTTCGAAGGACGCGGCGCGGTCATGGCCATCAGCTTCTCCTATGTGCTGGGCGTGATCGTGAACTTCCTGATGACCCCCATGGCGGCCGTCGGGGCCCTGGGCAGCCCGCTGGCCCAGCTGGCCGTCAGCCTGGGCATGGCCCCCTATACCCTCGTCTACGCCCTGCTGTACGGTCTGGACCAGCTGCTCTTCCCCTATGAGATCGGCCACCTGCTGTACACCTTCATGAGCGGCGCCGTCACCCTGCGCCACATCATGGGCGCTTTCGCCATCCGAATGGTGGCCTTCGCGTTCTTCATTCCCCTGATACTCGTGCCCTACTGGAAGATGATCGGTTTCCTCAAGTAAAGAGAAATGGCCATGAACATCATCGATTGCAGATACAGACCCAATACGCCCGAATGGATGGCGACCTTTACCCGCAACCCGGTCTACGCGGAGTATGTCGAACTCACGCACTTCGACCGGAAGCCCACCCAGTCCCTTGCGGCCTGTGCGGCCCAGCTGGCCTCGCTTGGCATCAGCAAGGCCCTTGTCTCGGGCAGGGATATCGAAAGCACCTATGCCAGCCCTTCCTCCAACGGGCTTGTGGATGCCTGCGTAGCGGCCTTCCCCGACCTTTTCATCGGCATCTACGGCTATGATCCGCACAAGGGGATGCGGGCCTACAAGGCCATGCGGCAAGCTTTTGCCGAAGGGCGCAGCCTGGGGGCATCCATCGAACCGGCCATGGCCCATTGCGCTCTGGACGATGCCCGCTACTATCCGCTGTACGCCCTGTGCTGCGACCATGACCTGCCGCTCCTCGTCACCGCGGGCCTGTCGCCCCACATGCCCGGCGTCCTGCTGAGCCCCACATCGCCTGCGGCCCTGGACAAGGTCGCCACCGATTTCCCGGGCCTGCGCATCCTGGTCAGCCACGGCGGCTATCCCTGGGCCGGCGAGACCATCGCCGTCTGCCTGCGGCACCGCAACATCTACCTGGACTTTTCCTCGTCCATCAACAAACCGGGTGGCGAGCTTTATGTCAAAGCCGCCAATGACTGCCTTGCCGACCGCTTCGTCTTTTCCAGCGCCAATCCTTTCGTGGATGTGGACAAGGCCCTGGAGCAGATCGGCCGCCTCGGGCTCTCGGACGAAGCCCGGGACAGCATGCTCCACAAGAACGCCCTGCACCTCATCGGCCATCCCCTGCACAACGCCTAAGGAGCCTTGCCATGTCATCCCGTACCATCTATGCCCTCACCGCCGGCCAGAAGCCTGTCGTCATCACCAACCATTTCTACATGCGTCCCGACATCAAGGAATCCCTGTGCACCCAGTTCTTCTTCTGGTGCATCCTGGACGAGAAGGAAGGCCCCATCCTGGTCGACCAGTCGTTCACCCAGCGATGCCTTGACGAGATGAAGATCCCCTATCAGGTCAAGGAAGGCCCCCTTGAGCTGCTCGACCGTATCAATGTCCGTCCCGAGGACGTGCGCCATGTCATCCTGTCGCACCTGCACTGGGACCACTACGCAGGCGACGAGTTCTATCCCAATGCCCGCTATCATGTGCACCAGAAGGAACTGGAATATGTGACCGGCCCCCTGATGCGCTTTACGACCTATGCGCAGCACTACAACTTCAAGGCCATCGAGCATCTGCTCCACCTGCATTTTTCCGGACGGGTCCATCTGGTCCAGGATGAACGCGAGGAGATCTGCGAAGGCATCACCTGCCTGAGGACGGGCGGCCATACGCCCGGCCTGATGTCCGTGGCGGTGGAGACCGAAGGCGGGACGAAGATCATCTGCAGCGATGTCGTCCCGCGTTACCGGAACATCAGCGAGATGACCCCCTGCGGCATCCACTATGATGTCACCGAAGCCCTCCAGGCCCTCGAGACCGTCAGCCGGATGACCCGATCCGCGGACGACATCCTGCCCGGACACGACCCGGCCATCACGGAACGCCATCCCCAGGTGGCCCCCGGCGTCTACCGCATCATCTGACATCCGGGGCATGACCGGCCATACAGTCAAGGAACGAACATGACATATACGACATTGCTCCCGGCCCGCATGGGACGGCTGGAACTGCGCAACCGCATCGTCTTCCCCGCCATGGTGACGAACTACTGTTCCACCCGGGGCGAAGTGACCGACAGGCTGGTGGCCTACCACCAGGAAAGGGCCAAAGGCGGTGCCGGTCTCCTGATCACGGAAGCCACCTACATCAGCCCCGACGGCAAGAGCTTCCCGCATCAGCTCGGTATCGATGACGACGGCCTGCTGCCCGGCCTTAGGCGTCTGGTGGAATCCGTCCACGCGGCGGGGGCCCGCATCGCCGTCCAGCTGTGCCATGCCGGCAGACAGACCTCCCGGGCCGTGACCGGCCTGCCGCTCCTTTCGCCCTCGGTGACCCGTTTCGGCAATGACGAGACCAGCGCCATGCGGCAGGAAGATATCGACAGGGTCCTGCGTGACTATGCCGGCGCGGCCCTGCGGGCCCAGAAAGCGGGCTTCGACGCCGTGGAGCTGCATGCGGGCAACGGCTATTTGCCCCAGCAGTTCCTTTCGCCCTTCACCAATGCCCGGCAGGACGGCTACGGAGGCAGCCTGGAGAATCGCGTCCGCTTCACCGTGGAGGCCATCCGGGCCGTCAGGGCGGCTGTCGGACCGGACTTCCCCATCATCCTGCGCCTCGGTGTGGCGGAACCCGCCAGCGGAGGCCTGACGCTGGAAGACGGCGTGGCCGCAGCACGCATCCTGGCCCGGGAGGACATCGACGCCTTCGACGTGACGGCCGGCATGCGGGAAGGCGGCATGTGGGTGACGCCGCCCCTGGCCCTGCCCCGGGGCACGCATATCGAAAAGGCGGCAGCCGTACGGCAGGCCATCCAGGCCTCCAGGCCCGTCATCGGCATCGGCAGGATCACGTCCGCTTCCCTGGCCGACAGCTTCATCGCGGCCGGAAAGGTCGATTTCGTGGTCATGGGGCGCGCCCTGCTGGCCGATCCCGAACTGCCGCTCAAGACATTGCAGGGCAGGGAGGAAGACATCCGTCCCTGCATAGGCTGCAACGAAGGCTGCATCGGCCGCCTGTCCCGCGGGCTCGACATCTGCTGTGCCGTCAATCCCCGTGTGGGCAATGAATACCGCCCCCTGCCGCGCCGGGTCGCCAGCCCGCGGCATGTCCTCATCGGCGGTGCCGGTCCGGCCGGGCTCGTGGCTGCCTGTACGGCACTCCGGCGGGGCCACCGGGTCACGGTCCTGGAAAAAGAGGCCGCCTGCGGCGGCAAGATCCCTCTTGCGGCCCGGCCTCCGTTCAAGGAAGAGCTGGCAGGCTACGCCGTCTGGCTGGAACGGCAGGCCCAGGTCCTGCAGCAGCAGGGGCCCGCCTCCGGACAGGACGTCCTCATCATCGGCGGCGGACTGGTCGGCTGCGAGACGGCGCTCTTCCTTGCCCGAAACGGCTGCCATCCTCTGGTGGCAGAGATGCGCGAGGATCTTTGCATGGACATCGAGCCCCGTTCCCGGGCCGTCATGCTCCCGCATCTGAAGGAATACGGCATCAGGACGCTGACCTCCTGCCGGGTCGACCGCATCGGGGAAGGGGAAGCCGTCCTGTGCAGGACGGGACATGCCGAAGAGCACCTGCCCTGCTCCCGCATCGTGCTGGCTACGGGCTACCGCCCCCGTACGGCGCTTGCCGAAGCCCTGCGCGGCATGGCCGTGCCTGTCCACAGCATCGGCGACTGCCACGGCGGGACGCGCATCTGTGATGCGGTCTGGCAGGCCACGGCCACAGCCGAAAACATCTAACCCATCGCCCGGGAAACACCGGGCCGGAAACGGTAATGAAACAGTTCGTCTGCAAACCGACCATCCACATGTTCCCCACCTGCAAGGACTTCCTGGCAGGCTTCGACATCGGCGAGGATGACCTCGTCCTCAGCAACGCGTATATCTTCAAACCCTTTTTTGACGGTCTCGACGGCCGTGCCAAGGCGCTTTTTCTGGAAGATTACGGCCAGGGAGAGCCCAGCGACACCATGGTGGACGCGTTGCTGGCAGCGGCCTCCCGCTATGATTTCCGCCGCATCATCGCCATCGGCGGCGGTTCCGTCATCGACGTGGCCAAAGTCCTGGCGGTGGCTCCGGCCGGCAGTGATACCAGTGCCGTTTTTGACTGCAAGGAACTGAAGCAGGAAAAGGAACTCATCATCCTGCCCACCACCTGCGGCACGGGCAGCGAGGTCACCAATATCTCCATCATCAACCGCACCTGCCTCGGGATCAAGGTGGGTCTCGTCCACGACAGCCTGTACGCACGTCATGCCGTCCTGGTGCCCGAGCTGCTGGAGAAATTGCCCTATCCCGTCTTTGCCACCAGTTCGCCCGATGCCCTGGTCCATGCCGTGGAGTCCTACCTGTCCACCGCGGCAAGCCCCTTTACCCGCATGTTTTCCGCGGAAGCCATCCGGCTCATCCTGGCCGGCTACACGGACGTGGCCCTGCACGGCAGGGACAGCCTGCGTCCCCGCCTTGGCGACTTCCTGCTGGCGAGCACCTATGCCGGGCTTGCCTTTGGTACGGCAGGATGCGCCACCGTGCATGCCATGAGCTATCCGCTGGGCTCCACGTTCCATATCCCGCACGGGGAGTCCAACTACGCCGTCTTTGCCGGTGTGCTGCGGCATTACGAACAGCAGCAGGTCCCGGGCCTGGCAGACCTGCAGGAGCTCCTGGGCCGGGAACTGGGCTGCCCCGCCTCCGACGCCATGGACAGCCTCGATGCCCTGCTGCAAAATATCCTCCCGCTCAAGAGACTGTCCGCCTACGGCATGGAGCCTTCCCAGGCCCAGCCTTTCGCAGAGGCCGTCCTGCGGCCCCAGCAACGCCTGCTGGCCCACAGCCCCAAGGAAATGACGGTAGCCGACATGAGCGGCATCTATACAGCCCTGCTGTAGCATCCATCTCCAGGCCGGAGGCATCCTTTCGTCCCTGATCCGGCATCCGGCCTGGCGTCCTCCTTCCGGTGGGGGGGCGGCCTGATCTCCCACCCCTACAGGTCGTCCCCCTCTTCAGGCAGCCTTTCCAGAAGCACGAGGCATGCCCCGGATACATCCCCTGCCCCACCGCGCCAACGGTGGGAGCAGGGGTGTGTTTCCATAACAGCCATGATTTCATGGGTATTCGTGATGCCCTTGCGAATGCGGGCATGGTGATTACTCTGTGGATATGCTGCAGACCAGCAGGCAGCTCCCGGCAGCCGTCCAGGGAAGGGGCGGTTGCTGTTTCCCGGACATGCCGCGTGCAAGGGGGCCATCGTGAAAACTTCGGATGTCGTCAAACGGTATGGTTGTCTTTCCGTCTCGCTGTTCTTCAACGCCCTGGGTATCGCCCTGATCACCCAGGCCCACCTGGGCACCACCCCCATCACGACCCTGCCTTATACCCTGGCCGCCATCTTTGGCCTGACCCTGGGCACCACGACCTTTGCCTGCAACCTGCTCTTCCTGCTGCTCCAGCGCATCCTGCTCCGGCGCAGACTGGGCATCGCGGAGCTCTTGCAGATCCCGGCCGTGCTCATCTTCAGCGTGTTCATCGACTTCTGGATGCACCTCACCGGCGCTCTGGTCACGGACGTCTATGTCTGGCAGATCGTCATGTGCATCGTGGGCAGTGCCGTGCTGGGCGCGGGCATCAGTCTTGAGATCATGAGCAATGCCACGGTCATCCCCGGCGAAGGCTTGGTCATCGTCATCGCGGCACGTTCCCGCAAGAACTTCGGCAACATCAAGGTCCTGTTCGACTGCTCGCTGGTCCTGGCCTCGTGCCTTCTCGGCCTTGCCGTGCTGGGCAGCATCGTGGGCCTGCGCGAAGGCACCGTGCTCTCGGCCGTCCTGGTGGGCATGTTCGCCCGCCTGACCTCGCCCTGGACACGCAAGCTGAAGCCCCTGCTCTGGTCCCCGGAACAGCGCCGGCTCCTGCGCCAAATCAAGGCCGAGATGCCGCCCCGGCAAAAGTAAGCCTCTTGCCGAAAGGCTGCCGCCCCTGTCTGCCGGCGCCGGCAGCACGGGACAGGCCTTCCAGAACCACCAGCTACCGGGGCAGCTCCAAACGCACCGTCACCGCGAACCAGGACACTTTTCCCCAGTCTTCCCGCTGTGGTGCGAACGTCCCCTGCTGCGGGACCTCTCCCATGCTCACCGTGCAGGACGGCCCCTTCTTTGGAGCGCTGTCCGCAAGGGCCGCCGTCCCCTCCTTAGCTGCGGCACCCGGTACAGCGGCCGGGCTCCCCTTCGCGACGCTTCCGGCAGCTCCGGCCATCCCGTCATCCTGTGCCGCAGGGACCGAGCGCCCGGCAGACGGGAGCGTGCCGGCGTCGCTGCCGGTGGTGCCATCCCCGGAAAGACCGTCCCGCAGCCCCTGGACCGAAAAAAACGTGCCCGCCATTTGTCCGCCGGGCCTGCCCTCCCCTGCGCTCTGCCGCAGGACGAACCGACCTTCCCCGCCTTCCGGCAGCTGCCAGATGCCCATCCGGCGTTCCAGAGCGGCCATGCCGGTGCGCTCCCGCAAGGCCGTCTCCACGGCGGCGGCCTGCGGCCCCGGCACACGATAGCGGGCCGTGAGGGTCCGGCGTCCTGTACGCGGTTCCGTAGCAGGACGGCAAAACAGATATTCCAGCCCTTCCGGCCTGAGTCCCGCCTCTTCCAGAAAATCGGCACAGCGGTAGCCCGGCGCCGCTTCCGCCGTCGGGCCGGACAGCCCCGGCAGGAGCAGGACCGGCCCGCCGTCGGCCGCCCGCGCGGGCACGACCAGATACAGACCCAGCAGCAGGGCCATCATCACGCGCATGATGCGTCTCCTTCCTTCTTATTTGCCGGCGTCCCGCCTTTCGGGGACGCGGCCGTGTCTACCACGGCCAGAGTACGTTCCTTGTCTTGTGCCGCACTGTACGCAGGCCATCCGGCATGTCCCGCCCTGCAACACAGGCTTCCTCCGCCTGCCCGCCGCAGCGCCCCCCCCGGCCTTGCGGACAAACCGGCAGCAGGGAAGACGGGCCCTCCGCAGACGACAGGACATCACGGGTGCCGAAGGCAGCAGCACAGCACCCCATCCGCCAGGGATGACCGGCAGGACGAAAAAAGGGGAAGGACGCAGGATGCTTCCTTCCCCCAATACAAGTCAGGCTTATGCCGCGAGCGGGCCGTTACGCACGGCCTTCCCAGGCCTGGACGGTGTTCTTCAGCAGCATGGCGATGGTCATGGGGCCCACGCCGCCGGGCACGGGCGTGATGGCCGCGGCCTTCCCGCTCACGGATTCGAAGTCCGCGTCGCCGCACAGGCCGTCGTCCGTGCGGTTGATGCCCACATCGATGATCACCGCGCCTTCGCGGACCATGTCGCCCGTGATCATGCGCGGGCGGCCGATGGCCAGGAAGAGGAAATCCGCGCTGCGGCATTCCGCCGCCAGCTCGGGCGTGCGGGAGTGGCACAGGGTCACCGTGGCATCGCCGAATTCGCCGGGACGGGCCAGCAGCAGGGCCAGAGGCTTGCCCACGATGTCCGAACGGCCCAGCACCACGGCCTTCTTGCCGCGGGTGGGCAGGTTGTAGCGGCGCAGCAGCTCGATGACGCCCGCCGGCGTGCACGAGACCATGCCGGGCAGGTTGAGGGAAAGGCGCCCCACGTTCTCGGGATGGAAGCCGTCCACGTCCTTGGCCGGGTCGATGGCCAGCAGGCAGGCGGAGGCGGAAAGATGTTCGGGCAGGGGCAGCTGCAGAAGGATGCCGTCCACGTCGTCACGGCCGTTGAGCTCGGCGATGAGGGCCAGCAGGGCCTCCTGCGTGGTATCGGCAGGCAGACGGTAGGGGAAGGAAAGGATGCCCGCCTCGGCGCAGGCACGTTCCTTGTTGCGCACGTAGACCTGCGATGCGGGATCTTCTCCCACCAGGATCACGGCCAGGCCGGGAGCGCGGCGGCCGGCCGACACAGCGGCCTCCACCTGGGCCTTGAGTTCCGCGCGGATGTCGCGGGCAGTCTGCTTTCCATCAATAAGGATCATGGCGACCTCGTGGCTGACGTTGGCGCCGGGGCCGGCGCGTGGAAGGGGCGGAGTATACTCCGGGAGCGCGGCAAGCTCAAGTCCGCGATATCCCTGACCCATAGGCCCCGAAGCGTCTTGCGCTCCGAGCATGATGCGTTGTACATTCATGCTTTGAACGGCCCTTCCCGTCCCCGGGAAGTCCCTGCCGTGATGCCATGTCTCCGATGCGGCGGCATGATGTGAGAACGTACCATGCTCCGAACTTTGCTGCTTTTCCTGCTTTGCCTGCTCCTGCCCGTTCCCTAGGGAGCTCTCGCCGCCTCCTCCTCCGGGAAAACCCCGGTCCAGGCGGAAACGAGCCTGCCCCTGAACAGGACGACTTTCCACTTTTTCTCTCCCGAAGACATCGCCGCCAATTATAAAGCATCCAAGATCATCCGTGTGGGCTATTTCGACCAGCACGGCGTTTTCGAAGGTGAAGGGGAACACCTTTCCGGCTATGCCGTGGCCCTGCTCACGGCCATCTCGCGCTATACGGGATGGGAATACAAGTGGGTCAAGATCCGCTTCGACGAGCTGGCCCAGCGCCTGGACGACGGCACCATCGACCTTTCCTGCGGCATCAGCTTCACGCCCGAGCGTTCCCGGCTCTACAGCTTTTCCAAACTGCGTGCCGGATACGAGAACACCTGTCTGCATGTCTCCAGCATGAGCGACATGCATTACATGGATCTGGAAGCCTTCAACGGCATGCGCATCGGCTTTTTCACCGACTCCCTCCAGTATGACGTGATGAAGCGCTTTGCCGCCCAGAACGGTTTTTCCTTCGAGTCGTTCTTCTTCGAGGAAAGCAACGAGATGTCCCAGGCCCTGGCCGAAGGCCGCATCGACGGCTATGTGGACGGTGTGCTGCACGGCAATGGTACCAAGGTGGTGGCTACCATCTCCACGGATCCTTTCTTCTTCGTCACCCGCAAGGACGATATGGAGGTCATGGCTCCCCTCAACGAGGCCATGCGCCAGATCCTCCTGAATCATCCCAGCTATCTGGCCCGCCTGTACGACAGTTATCTCAACATCTCCTCGGACGTGCCCGTGGTCTTCACCCGGTCCGAATGCCGGTGGCTGGCCACCAAGCCCGCCATCCGCGTGGCCTACAGCCGCGAACAGGACATGATGGACCCCGAATTCGGGGGCAATTTCCTCTATGCCTTCCTGAAGATGCTGGAACGCCAGAGCGGCATCCGTTTCGAATTCCTTCCCCAGCCTTCCTATGACGCCTGTCTCAAGGCGCTGGCCGACGGTACGGCGGACATCATGCCCGACGTCTATCCCCAGCTTTCCTTCCTGCGCAGCCAGAACATCTTTTCGGGCAGGCCCTTCTATAACGCGCCCATCACGGTGGTGGGCCGGCTCCATGACAAAAATATCCCCGGCCAGTCCTGCACGGTGGGCTTCACCCGCGAGATGCGCAGCGTGATGCTGGCCTACCAGAGTACCTACCCCGAGGACACCCCCAAGATCTTCCCCAATATCGACGCCTGCCGCAAAGCTTTTGAGAAAGGGGAAGTGGACGTTTACCTCTGGCCCTACCCTGCGGCCTCCCTCCAGGACGATCCGCCCAAGGACGGGCTCCTGCTCCCCACCCGGGCCATGTATCCCATGGCACTGGGCATCTCGCCCCATGCCTCGCCCCTCGTGACTTCCGTGCTGGACAAGGTCATCACCTCCACCACCACGGCCACCATCGACGCCCTGCTCCTTTCCGTCGCGCCGGATTCCCTGCTGGACGTCATCCGCCGTTTCCTGCGCCGGAACCTGGTGGAGACGCTCTGCGGTCTGGGCCTGATCATGCTCCTCGTCATGCGCCACAACAGGCGGCGTCTGGCCGATCTCCGCGCGGCGGCGCTCACCGATCCCGTGACGCAGGGCCCCAACCGGGCCAGATTCCTTATGGATGCGGCCAAGATCCTGCAAAAGGACCCGCGGCGTTACTATCTGTCCACCATCAACATCCGCAAGCTCAAGCTCATCAACCGGGCCTGCGGCCTGCGCACCGGGGACAGCCTGATCCGCTTCTGCAACCGCGAG
>ERZ1034976.2448-NODE-2448-length-12666-cov-3.345492_pt1 | contig 12666 bp, 12 predicted proteins | sample MGYA00520623_ERZ1034976 | MGnify/ENA primary metagenome ERZ1034976 (study PRJEB33766, sample SAMN09781774) | gut metagenome | biome: gut microbiome | host: Homo sapiens | place: Madagascar | study: EMG produced TPA metagenomics assembly of the PRJNA485056 data... | reverse complement strand
ATTTACAATACCCTCTTCCAATGCGGCAAGCATAGTGACTGCTTTCATGGTTGATCCAGGTTCGTATGACGACGAAATAGACGAAAGGTTCGTTGCTCCCTCTTCTATTTTCGTAAGATCAGTTATGTCAAAGGTAGGCGAAGAAGAGCATGCATAGATTTCCCCTGTTGCAGAGTCCATAAGCATCGCTGATCCGCCAGATCCTTGCACCTCTTCAACTCGTAGTGCGAGTGCTTCCTCAAGTTTTTGCTGCATATCAATATCAATAGAAAGTACGATATCCTGACCATTAACCACTTCAGCAGTAACCTGTTCAGTACCAGGAACGGGGACACCCTCTTTGCTGTACTCCAAAGTCTTCTGACCTGCCGTACCGCCCAGAATATCGTCGTAGTACAACTCAAGGCCGGTAATAGCATCGCCATCCGAATTGAGTACACCAATTATCTGGCTAGCAGTAGCACCGCAAGGATATACACGTTTGGATGTTTTCTCGTAATCTACGCCTTCAATACCTAAGTCTTTAATGGCGTTCATATCATCTTCATCAGCACCTTTAAAGAGATAAACAAAATTCGTGTCTTGCTGAATTTTGTCCTTATACTCTTGCGCTTCCCCTCCACACGCATTAGCAAGTGCTGTTGCAAGTTGATCAACTTTATCAGCACTTACCACATGAGGATGGCAGAAAATATTGTACGCATCGACCGTTGTTGCCAGGATCGTACCGTTGCGGTCATAAATCGTGCCTCGACGCGGTTCGATATCGACCGTGACTTCACGCGAAGTGCCTCTATCAAGATTGTTTTGTGCATCTATTACTTGAAGCCACACAAGACGACACGCCAAAATAACCGCAACAGCTAAGAACACGAGAAGGATAATGCCTAATCGTCCATTGAACATATCTCTATCGAAGCTGCTTGTGGAAAACCGTGAAGATCTACTATTCCGTTGAGGACTTTGGTGGTGGCGCGAAGATGCGGACCTTGGCCCTTGCACCCGCTGCGAATGGGAACGCCGCGAAGTATGCCTCTCGACCATAAGAGTTTATCCTTGCGAAGTAATGCGAGAAACGCTTCCCGCAAAAGAAAGATTACCTGCAGAGTTAATAGAAACCGGATCGACCGAAAGAGTGATAGTTTCCGAGCTTACCCCTGCTTGCATCTTTAATTTTTCATCAGCCTGAGTACGAATGTTGCTCGGACTTGAAAGCAGACTTTCCTGAACCGCCAGTGATTCACCTGTAGTACGAGCATCGGCAATTTGAGTACGCAAATCACTTGCTTGAGAAGCAGTGCTATAAGCAGCAGAAGCAAGTCCAACACGAACAAAACCAATAATCAAAAATACCACAAGACAAGCAATGACCACTTTTATGCCCGTTACGGCGAAATCAGAAAGCGCTGGATTTACCGCATGCTTTCTGCCAGGAACAACACGAACCGAAGGAGCTGATGGCGAATAGGACCTAGCAACTTCATGATCGTAGCGATATGCTGGTACGCCTGCCATCTGCTCACCTCCTTGGTGCGTTTTAGTAGTTCATACGGAGCAAGGCAGTTAAATGTTTTCATCTAAGCGTTGCGCTACTCGAAGTTTTGCACTGCGCGAACGCGGATTTCGTTTTATTTCATCAGGAGACGGCAGAATCGGTTTTCGCGTAAGAACTTTCAATACCGGCTTGTTCCCACAAACACAAATTGGTAAGTCAGGAGGACAGGTACAACCTGTAGACATTTTCTTAAACAGGTCTTTAACTATACGATCCTCAAGCGAATGGTAACTGATTACTGCAATATGACCTCCGGGAGCCAGCCAGCGAATAGCTGCCTCTAAGCCACTGCGCAACACGTCGAGCTCGCCATTGACTTCAATACGAAGTGCTTGAAACGTGCGCTTCGCGGGATGTCCACCCGCACGTCTTGCCGAAGCAGGAACGGCTGCCTTGATAACCTCGACCAATTCTTCGCTTGTGGTAAGAGGTTTTTCCTTGCGTGCCGCTACAACAAATTCTGCAATGCGACTTGCCCACTTTTCATCAGAATACTGACGGATGACCCGAGCGAGATCTGCTGCGTTATAAGTGTTGATGATCTCAGCTGCGGTTAAAGTTTGATTACTCGGATCCATCCGCATATCAAGAGGGCCAGTTTCCTTAAAGGAAAAGCCACGAGCAGGTGTATCGATTTGCACCGACGAAACTCCCAGATCGAACAATATTGCGTCGATCGAAGGGATTTGCGCTGCTACCAAAAGTGCGTCCAAGTCTCCAAAGTTGCCTTCTACCACATCTATTTCTGGGCGAATAGCTTCTGGCAAAGCCTCCAAGCGCTCACGCGCCGCTTTGCGCGCTACCGCATCTTGATCAATACCAATAAGATGACCTGTTCGACCGATGTGTTTTGCAACTTCCAGAGAATGTCCTGCCCCACCGAGTGTGGCGTCTACATAGGTTTGTCCTTCGGACAAATGGAGAGCCTCAATGCACTCAGAAAGCAGAACGGGAATATGCCGATATTCATTTGTCATTGTTCGCGCGCCTTACCCTAGCTCACCAAGGAAGCCACATCGGTGTCTTCCACGAACTGGTTCCAACGCTCCTCGTCCCAAATCTCAAAGTGATCGGTATCGCCTACGATAACAACGTCTTTATCAAGCGAAGCGGAATCGCGCTGCTGGGGGGACAGATGAATGCGACCCGAGTTATCCACTTCGCATGGTTTTGCTCGAGAATTTAAAACCTTACGCTGAGCAACCATCTTTCGGTTGCTTGCGCTGTAGCCACCCTGCGCTTCAAAAAGGCTTTCAACCCAGGCAGAGAACGCTTCAGTTTCAAAAACCAGAAGACATTGATCCGTAGGATCAGGTGTCACCCTAAGATTCTCGGAAAGAACCTTGCGGAATTCAGCAGGAAGAGACAAGCGTCCCTTGGCATCCAGCTTTCGGCTGTATTCGCCAAGCAGCTCGCTCACAACTGTTCTCCTTCCGGGGTTCCCTCGTGGAGTTAATTTTAGGCGAGCGAATCCCACTTTGCAACACAAAATGGGAATTCCACCCACCTTTCTCCCCCTCTTTCCCCCACGATTTACCACGTGTTTTATTTTTTCCAGGGGATTTACCTAGATATAGACACAATATCTAGGGGTACCACTAAATATGGTTTGACTAAAACGTGGGAGAAAGTGGGAGACTTTATGACGGAAGCGTGAATTATGGACAACTGAGTGATATCTGCCCCACTTGCAACCACGGGATTCAACTACAGACTGAAGGAATCTTCTGAGTGAATGCCATTACATGTGTCCGATGTTGTGCATTCCCTATCGAGCATCGTCGTATGTTCTCTGCCGAACATCACTGCGCGCTCTTTATATCTAAGCGTTCTTTATTGAGGGTTGTTGCTGTTCTTTTTTAAGAGTTGTTGCGCGGATGCGCCGCTAGATACTCTTCCCGCAAATGGGCCGTTTGCACATGAGTATAAATTTGAGTGGTTGAAATATCAGAATGCCCCAACATTTCTTGAATCGAACGAAGATCCGCACCACCTTCAAGCAAATGCGTTGCAAAAGAATGACGTAACGTATGAGGATGCAAGTTTTTTATACCGATACGGAGACCAGCTTTTTCTACCACCTTATGCACGCTCTGACGAGAGAGCCGCCCTCCACGTGCATTTAAGAACAAGGCGGGGCTTGGGTGTGCCTTACTGCACGTAAGATAAGGACGCGAATCTTGCAAATATACCTGGACGCGCTCAATAGCCAATCCCGAAAAGGGCACCAGGCGCTCTTTCGCGCCTTTTCCTAAGACCCGAAGCGTACCTTCATCAAACCGAACACGATCAAGATCGAGTCCCACCAGCTCACTCACTCGCAGACCACACCCATAAAGCACCTCTAAAATGGTGGCATCTCGAATTTCTAAGGGTGTTACAAAAGGCATTCCATCAAGCAGAGAACACACCTGATCAATGCTAAGTACATCGGGAAGTTTCTCTGGTTTTTGAGGAATTCCCACCATCTGAGCTGGATCTTTCGAGACAAGGTTTTCTCGTACCAAGAATTTATGGTACCCCTTAATGGTGGAGGTGCGGCGCGCAATCGTAGAAGCTGCGAGACCTCTCCTGTACAGGCTTGACTGAAATGCCAGAATTTCTTCGCGTGATATTTCTGATGCTTCTTTTACCTGGTACGTATCTTTTAAAAAAGAAAGATAATCATCTAAGTCTTCGCGATAAGCGCGCACCGTTGCAGGCGAAGCTCCTCGTTCTGCCACTAAGTAACCTATATAGTCTTGCACGAAAAACATAAGCTCAAATCGCTTGCTGTTGAATTCTTCCATGAACTTCCAAGCGTCCACAACCTGGGCGCTTAGATCTATCGCTATTCTACTGTCGCTATTGTAGTTAAAGCGGATTCTGATTTAAACAAACTTTGGCTTCTCGTGCGTCAGATGAGCTTTTTTGCAAGCAGCATCAACAAATCCCACAAAGAGAGGGTGGGGCTTAGTGGGACGGCTCTTGAATTCAGGATGACCTTGGCTGGCGATAAACCACGGATGGTCAGGAAGCTCAATCATTTCCGTCAAACGCCCATCAGGTGAAAGTCCGCAGATATTCAAGCCTGCTTCAACCAGCACTCCACGATACGCATTATTTACTTCATAGCGATGACGATGACGCTCGTAGATTACTTCTTCTCCATACACCTGATACGCAAGCGAATCTTTTTCGAGCTTACAGGGATACGCACCAAGACGCATCGTGCCACCCTTGTCTTCCACATCTTCCTGCTCGGGCATAAGATCGATAACAGGATATTGCGCTTCCTCATCAAATTCAGCCGATGTGGCGCCCTGGAGCCCCGCCACATGGCGCGCAAACTCACACACCGCCGCCTGCAGCCCTAGACAAATTCCCAAATAGGGAATGTTATGCTCTCGCGCAAACTGCGCAGCGACAATCTTGCCCTCAAACGCACGCTGACCAAAACCACCTGGCACCAAAATGCCATCCATGTCGCCTAAAGTTGCTTGCACTGTTTCAGCCGAAAGCTCTTCGCCGTCAACAAGATGAATGGAAGCATGCACTCCGTTTGCCACCGCTGCGTGTCCTAATGCCTCAATTACCGAAAGATAGGCATCGGGCAAGCTTACATACTTACCAACAATAGCGATATGTACTTCCCCTTCACAGGCATCTGCCGCAGCAAGGAAATTCTTTAAGGGAGAAAGATCTGCTTCGGGCGCCGAAAGGTTCATGCGCTTAAGAACCTGCTCATCAAATTCCTGATCAAACAGCGAAAGCGGAACCTGATAAATCGAAGGAGAATCTACGCAAGAAAGGACATGCTCTACCTCAACGTCACAAAACAGAGCAATTTTTTCTCTAACTTGATCAGTTATTTCATGATCCGAGCGACACACAATAAAATCAGGCTGAACGCCAAGCGAGCGTAACTCTTTAACACTATGCTGAGTGGGTTTGGTTTTTACTTCGTGTGCAGCCGCGATATAAGGCACCAGGGTTACGTGAATAAAACAAACATCGCCTTCGGGGCGTTCCTTTTTAAATTGACGTGCCGCCTCAATAAAAGGAAGCGATTCAATATCACCAATAGTGCCACCAATTTCAGAAATCACGATATCGGCATTTGATTGATCAGCAATGCGACGCAGGCGATCTTTAATTGCTTCTGTCACATGAGGAATAACCTGCACCGTTCCGCCTAGAAAATCTCCTCGACGTTCACGGGCAATAAGACTTTTATAGATTGATCCTTGTGTAAAGTTAGATTCGCGCGAAAGATTTTCATCAATAAAGCGCTCGTAATGTCCTAAATCCAAATCGCCTTCATGGCCATCCTCAGTTACGAACACTTCGCCATGCTGGAACGGAGACATGGTACCCGGATCTACATTCAAATAAGGATCCATTTTTTGCATGGTCACCTTGTAACCACGGGCTTTGAGCAAATGACCCAACGAAGCGGCGGTAATTCCTTTTCCCAACGATGAAACTACGCCACCTGTCACAAAAATATGCTTTGCCATGATGCTCCTTAAATGATTTATCTCTTGATCTTTACTTACTGATCTTTGCTTGTCTTCTAATCTTCGCCAGCTAGCTTTTGCCCATTTCAGCTCTATTCTAATGAGCTATGTTTCAAAACATTTAACATCAGCACTTCAAGGAAAGGTTTTACACACTCGAAACATCTATTGAGATGACGATTCGGCATCCATCGCGCTTGGAATGATGCTTTTGCATTCATAGCGCCCAGATTGACGGTTCGACATCCGTGGTGCTCGAATTGACAGTTCGGCATTCATAACGCTTCTCTCCATGAATACTTTGCAGCGAAAAATAATCTGAATAACAGATTTTTTATAAGCCCGCCAAGCCCTGCTTTATACTAATTTGGTTACGACGACAATCACAGCTATCTACAAGATGAGAGGATTATTCCATGCGCATCGGTTTTGATAACGACAAATACATTGCCCTACAGGCTGAGCACATCCGTGATCGTATTAGCCAATTTGGCGGCAAATTGTATTTGGAGTTTGGCGGCAAATTGTTTGACGACTTTCACGCTTCTCGCGTATTGCCCGGCTTTGAACCAGATAGCAAAATTCGCATGCTTAAGCAATTAATTGATGACGTAGAAATTATTGTGAGCATCAATGCCAACGATATTGAAAAATCCAAAATGCGCGGGGATCTTGGCATCACCTATGACGAAGACGTGTTGCGCTTGCTTGATATTTTCCAATCGATGGGCTTCGCTACCGCAGGTGTAGTGATTACTCAGTTCGAAAATCAGCCCTCAGCGCTTGCTTTCCGTCATCGCCTCGACACACTTGGCATCAAAAGCTACCTGCACTACCCTATCGCAGGCTATCCTTACGATACGGCACGTATCGTAAGCGAAGAAGGCTATGGGCGTAACGAATATATTGAAACCACGCATCCTCTCGTAGTAGTAACAGCCCCAGGTCCCGGCTCTGGCAAAATGGCAACTTGTCTCTCTCAGCTCTATCACGAGCACAAACATGGTGTTGAGGCTGGTTATGCAAAATACGAGACTTTCCCTATTTGGAATCTGCCGCTAAAGCACCCTGTAAATATTGCCTACGAAGCCGCAACGGTAGATCTCAATGATGCTAACACGATCGATCCGTTCCATCTGGAAGCCTACGGCGAAACCACCGTTAACTACAATCGCGATGTAGAAATTTTCCCTGTGCTTAAAGCTATGATGGAGCGAATTTTGGGTACAAGTCCCTACCAGTCTCCTACCGATATGGGTGTCAATATGGCCGGCAAAGCAATCGTTGATGACGAAGCGGTACGCGAAGCGGCAAAGATGGAAATCGTACGTCGCTATTTCCAAGCAGCCGTAGAAGCTCGACGGAGCGGAAGTGGACAAGAATATGTTGAGCGACTCGAGCTGCTTATGAATCAGGCAGGCGTTGATGTCAATTATTCACCCGCACGATCCGCTGCTCTTCTCAAAGAAGAAACAACAGGACGTCCGGCAGGCGCAATGGTTCTTCCCGATGGAAGCGTGGTAACTGGCAAAACTTCAGATCTGCTTGGTGCTGCCTCTTCCCTTCTTATGAACGCCCTAAAAGGAGTCGCAGGTGTCGATGATGCCGTAGATGTCATCAGCAATAAAGTTATCGAGCCAATCTGCGAGCTTAAAACTTCGACGCTTAATTCAAGAAATCCACGCCTTCATTCCGACGAAACACTACTTGCCCTTTCAGTGACAAGCGCTACCGATCCGTTGGCAAAACAGCTTATCGACCATGCAGGCGACCTAAAGGGCTGCGATGCATTCTTCAGCGTGATCATTTCTTCCACTGACGAAAAGCTCTATCGAACCCTTGGCATCAATGTATGCTGCGAACCAAAGGATGAGCAGCGCAGGTACTACCACCGCTAAGGCAGTATCCCTGCAATCAAATGGTCAGCGAGTACACCTATGGTATACTCGCTGAAACCTATTCACTGACATATTGTTTAAAGTTTTCTAGGGTTCCGCTGAGTTATTCAGCTTTACTCAGGCTGGTCCAAGAGAAAACAGCTACCGATCGGTAGCCACCACGGAGGGATAAAAGCCCGGGAGCAACAAATGTTGTTCCCGGGCTTTCTCTATGAGAAAGGTATCGAAAATGCCCACGGTGAAATACGCCCGCCACAAACGATCCTCGAAGATTCATTGATCCAAAAGTAATCCACGAAAGTTTACCCCTCGCAAGATCAAAACAAACGAACGAAAGGAACGTCGTGACCAACTACGCCACCTCAATGTCGGACCCCTCTTCAAGACGAAAGCATAGTTTTGCTTGGATTTGCCTAATTCTGTCGGGCTGCCTTGAAGTGGTCTGGGCTTACACCATGAAGCTATCTCACGGATTTAGCGATCCCCTCTATACCGTCATAACCATCGTGATATTGGCAGCAAATCTATTCTTGCTTGAAAAGCCTGTTGCGGTATTAGGTATCGGAGTCTCGTATGGTGTCTTCACAGGTCTAGGTATTGTAGGCACCACTATCGTAGGAGCGGTAAGTCTGGGCGAGACGCTCGACCCCATCAAAATTGCCTCAATCGCCATATTGATGATCGGTGTTATTGGTTTGAAGTTTTGCGATGCAAAAGAAGCGGCGCAAAAAGCAGCAAAAATGGTAGAACAATACAATGCGCAAACTATTCAACACGCCACTTCCCCTCAAGAAGGTGATGCCAAATGATGTGGATCGTTTTATTCATATCTTCGTTTTTTGAGCTTGGATTCACGGTTTGCCTGAAACTTTCTGAGGGATTTCGCAAAAAGAAATGGACAGTCCTTTGCATCTGCTCGACGATCTGCTCAATAGGGCTGCTCTCAATTGCGACAACCGAATTGCCCCTAAGCGTTGCTTATGCGGTTTGGACTGGTGTTGGCACCGTACTAATTACGTTGTTCGGCATTGCTGTGTTTAAGGAAAGCAAAAACCCTCTGAAACTGTTCTTCTTAGCTCTTGTTCTTCTGGGGGTTATAGGCTTACGTTTAAGCGGCGTTGCTCATTAGCGTGAATCTATCTCTATCGCGCATGCTTGCCACGCTTTTTCGGCAAGAAACGCCCAAATAACTTACGCCCAATACGCTCCAGGACGGAAATTCCTCAACACGAAAAAGCCTGCATAATCCAAACGATACAACCAGACCAACACATCCTGAAATCGCAAGAATGACAACCGCCTCTAATACGGCATTAATTGCAAAATTTGCAAGGAGTAACGATAAGCCGTTTGCCAAAATTCCCGCAAGAACCGCCCCTATTAAACCAGCGAGCGCAGACTTAATAAAAACTGCTACAATGCCACGATTGCCATAACTACCAACTTTGCTCCGCACGATAAGCGAGCAAATAACCATCATGATGGCATAAAATGCCAGGTCAGAAATGGGAATACCTGCTAAGCCTAGTACTTCAGGCTGACACAAGTACCAGTACCCTGCTACCTGGCCCAAACGAACAATGAAATCGATAATCGCAAATTTCATAAAGCTTCGAAGTGCAGCAAAAACACGATACATGTACATATATCCCGCATAAAAAGGCAGGCTTACCACCCATATCGCCAGGATGGTGCCAACATTAGCAACTTCCTCCGCCGTAAAAGCGCCCGCCTGAAACAGCTGCATTAATGGCTGAGCAAGTGCGCCAACCAAGAACGCTAAGGGGATAATCAAAAAGAAAGTCGAACGCAAACCTGAACGAATAAACCCTCTAAAGCCATCCCAATCTTCTCGCGCTGCGCAGTCCGAAAGTTCTGTCAAAAGCGTTGTCGAGAGCGATACCGCAATTACGCCGTATGGCAACTGATACCACGTCCAAGCATAGTTGAGTGTAGAGGGGCCGTTCGGTGCCGCTTCCAGCGAAAATGCATTACGACAACTAAACGTAATCATGGTACCCGCAATATACAAAAACATAGGAGCTGCCACTTTAAGCGCTTCCACCAACATAGGATCGCGCAAATTAATATGTGGTCGATACTGAAACCCCTGTTTAATAAGTGCAGGTATCTGAACCCCAAACTGACACAGTACGCCCGCCGAAGTACCAATTGCAAGCCACCAGAGAGCAACTTCTTGATTCCATGCAGAAAGCGGCACGAAACCAAACATCACAACGGTAACGACAATATTGTTAATAACCGGAGCCAAGGAAGGCATTAGGTAGGTTCGTTCTGCATTTAAAATGCCCGTAATAACTGCACCTACGCCATAAAGCAAAATCTGAATCGCGAAAATTCGGAAAAAGAAAATGGCAAGCTCTTTCGATTCTCCTTGGTCAACGGTAAAGGTTTGCGTTTCGATTACCGCAGGAGAAAAGAACGAGCATGCTAACGTTAAAATACCTAGTGCAATGATAGTTATCGACAAGATATTTGAAGCGAAATCATACGCCCCTCTATTGCCTTCCTTTTCCTTCATCAACAAATAGAGCGGCAAAAACGCCGTCGCCAAAACGCCCGAAGCCGCCAACTCGTAAATCATTGCTGGCATATTGTAAGCAATCTGATAGGCAGAAGTAAGCAATGTATTGCCTAAAGCAAAGGCCATTGCCCAAGTACGCAACAAACCTGTAACGCGTGAACCTAGAGTACAAAGGGTAATCAAACCCGTGTTTTTTATAATGCTATCTTGTGAATCGTTTGCCATATGTCCTCGCGTTGCGTCTATAATTGATCGAATTCAATAGAACCATACTAAGGAAAAAATCATGCGTGTTCTGATAGTTCGCAATAATTACAACCCTAAGGCATTAGAGTCTGCATTGCTGCTAGAAGTATACCTGGCTTCGCAAGGAGTGGAATGCCGAGCTTACGATACCGACGATTTGCGCTCCTCGTTATCGATGAACGAGCCCGAAAAGGTAGAGGATATTGATTCTTTCAACCTCGCCATTGTTCTTGGTGGCGATGGTACTATCCTTCGCACCGCTGCACAGATAAAGTACCGTCGCATTCCTATTTTAGGTGTCAATTTTGGTCACCTCGGGTTTATGGCTAACTCAAACGAAGATGGCATCATCCCAGTCGTTGCAGCAGCACTCGCAGGCGATTTAACGGTAGAGCAACGCACAAATTTACGCATAGATGTCTTTTATGAGGGTGATGAAAACGTCGAATTGGATCCAGAAGCTTCTCCTACCGAAGGGTCTTCGGCGCAATTTTTTGCACTCAATGAATTGGTTCTTGCTCGCGGCGCTCAAGGTCGCGTAATAGATTGTCGTTACGCTGTATCAGGAGAAATGGTGGCGGACGTTAAAGGTGACGGCATCATTGTCGCAACCGCCACAGGCTCAACCGCTTATGCTCTTTCTGCAGGTGGCCCCCTGATTGCCCCAGGCTACAGCGGATTGGTTGTGGTGCCGATTGCCCCCCATTCCCTCCATTCGCGCGCATTAGTTACAGGTCCTTCCGATATAACAGAAGTATTCATGGACCCTTCGAGCGCCAACCGCGAAGCAACTATGTTTATTGATGGCGAAATTATTCCATCTGAGCGCCCCATTCGACGCGTTGTGGTTCGTAAGGGGGACGAACCCACGATACTTTTGCGCTATAAAGCTGAGACATTCTACGGTCGTACTTCGCGCGTATTTTTCAATTCAGGAGGAAACGACGACTAGCCAATGTCTTGGTCAAACGTTCATATCAAACGCAATGCATATTTCAATAAAAGGCATGGAAACTATTGTTTCCATGCCTTTTTACTGCAACACTTCAAAGCTTGTAATCTCTAACCCCTAAGGAATCACGAATTAGTGCATTAGCAAGGCGCAAAAGGCGCCCGCTCCCTACCGAGCTTGAACTTACAAACTATTGATATTCATCACAGGTTGATCTCTGCTGCTATAGATCTTAGTTGTTCTCTGGGTTTACTGGACGTCGATAATTCGGTTCGACTGTTAACAAGCGAGGACCATCTTCGGTAATTGCGATCGTTTTTTCGAAATGGGCAGAAGGCTTACCGTCACGCGTTACTACTAACCAGCCATCACTCATAACCTTAGTACGATATGTACCAATGTTGATCATAGGTTCAATCGCAATTACCATACCAGGCTCAAGCTTCATGCCATGATGTTTACGACCATAGTTAGGTACATTTGGTTCCTCGTGCATATTGCGACCAACGCCGTGACCTACATATTCGCGCACTACCCCATAACCAGCCTTCTCGGCAATTTCTTGAATAGCGTGTCCGATATCGCCTAGGTGATTTCCAGGACGCGCCGCCTCAATGCCTGCCCACATGCACTGCTCAGTCACCTCAAGCAGGCGCTGCTTCTCGGGGGAGATTTTGCCCACAGGGAAGGTCCAAGCATTATCACCTACCCAGCCACCAACGATCGCGCCCGTATCAACAGACAGAATATCGCCTTCTTGCAAGATGACATTTTTTGACGGAATACCATGAACAATCTGCTCGTTTATGGAAGCGCAGATAGACCCTGGAAAGCCACCGTAGCCCTTAAACGCAGGGATGCCTCCCTCCATACGAATAAGCATTTCCGCCAGATGATCTAGCTCTTCAGTGGAAACACCTGGCTGCACACGCGCCCCCACCTCACGTAAAACTTTTGCAGATAGGCGACCC
>ERZ1034976.2445-NODE-2445-length-12675-cov-5.681141_pt1 | contig 12675 bp, 12 predicted proteins | sample MGYA00520623_ERZ1034976 | MGnify/ENA primary metagenome ERZ1034976 (study PRJEB33766, sample SAMN09781774) | gut metagenome | biome: gut microbiome | host: Homo sapiens | place: Madagascar | study: EMG produced TPA metagenomics assembly of the PRJNA485056 data... | reverse complement strand
CACCCTCCCTGAAATATGACCATTTCGGTTCTTCTGGTCATATTATACCGCGCTTCTTTCTGGTTTGCAAGAGGTGCGGAGAAAAACTCACTCATTTTAACATAAAAACTATTTTCACCTAACGCATTGGTTCACGAAGGCGCTCCTCTTCCTTTGGCAAAGAACTGCACCCCCTCAAATCCAGAACTGCACCCCCCTCCGAACCGAAGTTGCACCCCCTTACACGGTTTCTATCAAAATTACGGTTCTTTGCCATAACAGGACACCAATTTTGATACAATGCGTATCTTGATTGGTGTCCGTTTTCTTTATCCGAAAGTCTTTATTTAATGGGATTTATCGATACAATTTAACGAAAGAAGGCTCTGCGATGACTGAAAAACGTTCACGACAGAGCCTTTTCTATTTTTTACCTTTATACTATTTAACAAAAGGTCGTGAGGGTGTGCATTTTCGGCAAGGGGGTGTGCACTTTTCAATTATTCCAATCACTTTTAAGAATTGCAAACCATCTGTTTTCTGCCGGTCATTTTTATCAGACTCGCAGCATCATACAATCTTGTCCACTGCATTCTGAATCAGTTCAGCCTGACGCAGAGTTATTCCGCCGCCGGCTGTACCAAAGCTATGCGACTGCGGAATGCCCAGTCCGACAGGTGACTCACGGAAAATGAGCTTATACAGCACGCAGGCGGCGATATAGTTTCCGAGATTATTCTGATGACCGTTATCACCACACTCTTCACCGGGAACGATGTACGGATCTGCCTCAGATATGTTGTTTTCGAGAATGTATCTGTATACAGCTGCTACCGGAGGCAGCAGAGCGCCGGTCTGATCTGCAAGCTTTGTGTACCAATCCATATTGGCCTCGGTCATCTGCTTGTTTGTAAGAGTAAGAATGTACGATGCATTTTCACTATAGTATGGATCTCCCTGTTTTCCTTCGTGCCATGGCTTAACTCCCATATCATAGAAAAAGCCGTAACGATAAGCATGAGTGACCCACAATATCATCCGGGCGTGTTTGTCCGCCGTTTTACCGGAAAGTATCTTCGCACCGTTGAGCATACTGTCACGCATAGAATAATCAGTCGCTCCGACCTTGCGGCTGTAAGTGGAAACCGCCTCGTCACTGTTGCCTGCGAAAACACAGAAATCATAGCGTTCGTTTGCCGCAAATACTTTATCGCACTGAGCGGAGCGTTCCTCGCAGCCCTCCACAAGTCCTGCATAATGACTTATTCCCGTGCCGCCCCAATAGCTATAAGCTATCTGTGCATTCCAGCCGCCCATTTTTGCCAGTTCCCGAAAATAGTAATATGCACTGTTCCACAGCCCTGTGAAGCTATGCCCTGCAAACATAACACGGGGTCCCTCCGCTAAAAATTGAAGCCTGACTGTAATGCCTTTTTGTGGAAAAGCATAATTGAATATCCTGATCTTTTCATCATTGGGAGTGCAGTCCTGCCAGACAAGCGCATGGTGCGGTTCTCCGTGATATATTCCTTTATCACGATCATACAGCGCAGGAGTTATACACATTTCCTGCCCCTCATAATACCCGACTGAATTGAATGCACCGTCCTCATCAGCGACATCTCCGCTGTGCCATACCGAATCGTGCTCAATACCTCCGATGTGAGTTGTTACCACATTCTCATTATATATTACAGTCATATCGATATTGCTTACACGAAAGCAGTTGCGGTTTTCAATGCTGACAGAAATCCCGTTTTCCGCATATTCCGCATTCACAAATAAGTTATAATTATCTTTCATTGTGTCCTCCTATTTGATGAAGCCGACCTGCCTGCATATTTCCTCGCAGACCTTGATTTTTCTCTGTTCGTACAGCTTTTTCCGATTTTCTACAAGGTTATTTCCGTAAGAATCTATTGACACTATCAGCGGTCCGAAATTCTGTATTTTACAGCTCCATAGGGTTTCCGGCATTCCGAGGTCGCGCCATTCAGAACCGGTTATACTCTCAACGGAAACTGCGCCTATCACCGCATTCCCTGCCGGGAAAATACAATGCACCGCCCCGTATTCACGGCAGGCGCGGACTGTATTTTCGCCCATTCCGCCTTTTCCGATTATGACCATGACGCCTGTCTGCTTAACAAATTCGTATTCGAATTTCTCCATTCTCATACTGGTGGTCGGTCCGACGGACACCATTTCAAATCCATTTTCCGTTTCACGGACGATAGGACCGGCATGGAATATCGCACCATCAGCGACATCTACGGGAAACTGCATTTTTTCCTCCACGACACGCCGATGAGCGACGTCCCGGCAAGTGGTCATGCTTCCGCTCAGGTAGAACATATCGCCGATATGGAGCGCTGAAATGTCCTCCGCAGTCACGGGCGTTATAAGATGTCTGATACCGTCAATTATTTCAGTCATAAGTTCACCCCCGAATGAGAAGTTATGGTGTAGTTTAGCTCGCTGTCAAAGATTATGTGCCCTCTGCGGTGGCTCCAGCAGCCGACGTTCACGCCTACCCCGATGACCGACGGGTGACGTGCGGAGTTCTCTACATTTACGCCCATCACCGAGTATCTTCCGCCAAGCCCCTGCGGGCCTATTCCCAGACGGTTTATTCCGTCCTCGAGCAAGCGTTCAAGTTTTTTGGCGTTTTCATTTGGATTATGCGAACCGATATCACGCATAAGCGCCTTTTTTGACAGAAGCGCCGCTGTTTCCGCAGAAGTCCCCACACCCACTCCCACAAGCAGCGGAGGGCAGGCGTTGATCCCATAGCTTGTCATAGTATCAAGTACGAATCTGACTACTCCCTCGTACCCCTCGCCGGGCATAAGCACAGTTGCCCTGCCAGGGAGAGTGCAGCCTCCGCCAGCCATGTATGTGAATATTTCGCAGCGGTCGGAACCGGGAACAATATCCCATAATATCGTCGGAATACCATTTCCGGTGTTTGTCCTGGTGTTGTATTCAGCAAAGGTCTCAACGCAGTTATGCCTCAGCGGAGCAGTTTTTGTCGCACGAAGCACAGCTTCCCGGAGTATGTCAGATAATTCGTCTATCAGACTGAAATTAGTTCCGCAGCGCACCCAGAACTGTATCGCCCCGGTATCCTGGCAGCACGGACGATCCAATTCCTTTGCAAGCCGAAGATTTTCAAACATAGTGTCATATATCAGCCGTGCGGGCTGACTATCCTCTTTCTGACGCAGCTCCGACAGTTTTGACAGGACATCGTCAGGCAGTATTTTTGCATTGTGCGATATAAAACCTGCCATCAGCCGAGTCATGATTTCAGCGTTCTCTGATTTCATATTGCCCTCCAAATCGTATATTGTATCCAAAATACGATTATATTATATCAGCAAAAGCCGTAAAAGTCAAGACTTTTACGACTGATTTATTCATAGTGAGTAAGCATATCATTCATGCTTCTTTCAATATGGCTGCGCATAAGCTCGGCAGATTTTTCACTGTCATGGGATTCCAGTGCGTAAAGTATTTCACGGTGTTCCGCAAGGGAGGCACAGGCATATTCAGCTGTCGAAGCCGTGCTTCCGAGCGAAAGTCCGTTCCACATTTCCATGAGGATATGGTACATTCTGTCATTGTCGGATGCTTTCCATATCTGCTGATGGAAAGCAAGATTGAGCCGGCTGTATTCTCCATATCTGAGTTCTTCAAGGCATTTTTCGGCTTCATCAAACGCTTTTCTAATATTTGAAACGTCCGCTCCGGCAGCAAGACGCGCTGATTCTGATTCCAACAGCGCTCTCACACCGTAATGATCACGAATGTACTTTTCGGTCACGCCGAGGACTACTGCGCCTCGGTTCTGGCGAAGCTGTATAAGTCCGTCACGCTCCAGTTCGGCGAATGCGTCCCGTACGGGGGTAGCTGATACTCCCAGAAGCCTTGCGGTGCCGTCAATAGTGATTATCTCTCCCTCACTGAACTGCCGTGACAGGATAGCCTTGCGGAGTTCGGAAGTCGCCTGTTCTTTTGCTGTGGGAAGTTTTATCGGACTCAGCATTTTTCGTTCTCCTTTCTGCGTGAATCAATCACAAGCTCAGCCAGCTCGTTAAAATAAATCTTGAGACACTTTTTTCTTGCAGCACCCTGTTCACTCAATATTTCTGAAAGCAGCGCCGCCTGATGTTCTGCATCGTCAAGGGAACAGGCATAGGCAATGTAGTATTCCGTACCTCCGGACAGCAGCTTTTTCAGATACGGGTTGCCGCACATATCGGAAACAGCGTAATGAAACCGGACAGGCTGCAACATATCAGTCTGTGGAACGCCATTACGCATAGCCATTATTTCAGCGTCGCAGAGAATACTGAATATCTCACGGATATCATCATCAGAAAGCTCAGCTGCTACCATATGCCGTGTAGAAAGCCGTCTGGCAAGTCCATGGTTTTCGAGGATATTCAGAGCCTCTCTCACCGGGATACGAGAGGTTTGAAGCTGCGCAGCGAGAGTTTCCTGCGTAAGCGTTTCGCCGCTTGGAATACATCCCGAGAGTATCTCCTCTGCAAGCTGACGTGCTATGTATTCACTTGTGCGGTTGTGGGTTATTTCGTTCATACAAACCTCTCGATACTATATTGTATTTTTTATTATAGCACATTTTCACGATTTTGCATAGACTGCGGGATATATGTCAATTTTAATAAAAGATATTCTGAATAAGCATATTAATTTAGTAAAATTCACTTGACAATCGGCTGAAAAGATGGTATAAATAAACCAAAGAGCTTCTCCGGAAAATATCCGGAGATGGAATAACAAACAGGAGGTACTGCAATTATGATGGGAAGACTCAGAGCGATGCGTGAGCCGCTCAAATATGTACAGGGCAGAGATGCACTGCTTAAATTCCACGAAGAAATGGGTTATATGGGCAAGCGCTGGCTGTTTGTATGCTCAAACAGCGGTTACAAGGCGTGCCACGATAAAATAGAAAAGAGCTTTGAGGGGCTTGACGACTACAGACGTTACGAGATATTCGGCGGAATATCCAGCAACGGCGAAATAAATAAGATGAAGGCTATCGTAGAGCAGGACAACATTGATACGGTAGTAGCCGTAGGTGGCGGCAGTGCCGTTGATACAGCAAAGGCTACCGCATACTACAGCGGAAAGCACATTGTAATAGTGCCTACAGTTGCGGCTACAGACGCTCCCTGCACGGGACTTTCCGTAATTTACAACGATGACCACAGCTTCGATAAATATCTGTTCTACCCCACAAATCCCGACGCTGTAATGGTCGATACGACCGTTATCGCAAATGCGCCTGTCAAGTTCCTTATCGCAGGTATGGGTGATGCGCTCGGCACATATTTTGAGGGACGTGCTTCTATCCGCACCGAATCCGCAAGCCTTGAGGGTACGGGCATCACAAGAGCAGGTCAGGCGCTTGCTCGTCTTTGCTATGATACGCTCCGTGAATACGGCAAGCAGGCTATCGAGGCTTGTAAGGTACACGCCGTTACTCCCGCACTTGAAAATATCGTTGAAGCTAACGTTTACCTTTCAGGTGTCGGCGCCGATAACGTAAACTGTGCCGCCGCTCATTCATTCTACAACGGCGTTACTTCTCTCGGCATAAAGCACGCAGATCACGGCTGCTGCGTTGCACTCGGCACGCTTGTACAGCTTGTGCTTGAGGGTGCTCCTAAAGAGGAATTCAAGGAAGTTCAGGACTTCTGCCTTGAGGTCGGTCTTCCCGTAACGCTTGAAGAAATCGGCGTTACCACGCCTGAGCAGGTAAAGACTATTTCCGAGAACGCTTGTATTCCCGGCGAAACTATCCACAACCTCGCAGGCGATGTACAGCCCGTTGAGCTGTATGACGCTATTATGCAGGCTGACGCTATGGGTAAGATTGCGCTTGGCAAATAATCAGGCTGAATGATTTTTTTGATATAGAATAATGAGTTGTAGTTTTTCCATGCCACGATTTATCTCAACCATAACAGAACACCAATTTTGATACAATGCGTATCTTGAGCGGTGTCCGTTTTCTTTATCCGAAAGTCCTTAGTTAGTGGTTTTTTTCAACACAATTTAATGAAATGTGGTAATGGTATGAATTTTCGGCAAGGGGGTGTGCACTTTTTAATTATTCCTAAAAATAACAAAAACCCGCAAGACTTTCTCATTAAAAAATGAGCAGCCCTGTGGCTCTGTTATTTTATTTTACTATTCTAACCTTAGTACCGTTTCCATAAACATCTACTTTTAACCATTGCAGCAACATCTGCATATAGTAAAATTCAATCTGTGATTCAGAACTGTGAAATTTCGCCACTAAGAATATATAAAGTTGGAGTGATAAGTATCAAAGCTTTTCAGAAGTAAGTTTGATGCAGAATGTTTAAGATTTACGCCAATTGAAAAGCCACTATACCCACAATGCAGATAATACTTCCGATTAAATTGAGCCGTGAACGCTTTTCTCTGCGGATCAGACCTATCACGAAAAGCGTTACAAGGATCATCGGCTGAATGAACGAGTAATTTGCAAGGCTTATAGATATAACCGCATTTTCAAGCAGCATTCCGAGCGTATTGGGAATTCTGGCAAGCACTACCTTAACAACGCCGCTTCGATTATTCTTAATAAGCTCCCTGATATGAACTCTCGGCAGCATTATCAGCGAAATTATCACCATAGCCGGAAGAAGCTGCATTGTTGACGAAGCATACGGAGAGAAACTCCTTATAATAAGCCCATACCCATATTTTGAAACAAGATACAGCATCAATGGCAGAATTATCTGTTTATAGTTTACGCCGCCTTTGGATGACCATGCAATAAATACAAGGCCTGCGGCTGTTGCAAATATACAAATCAGTTTGATAATATTGAGTTCAGACCCGAAAAGAATATCAGTGAAATAAGACGCAAACAGGGTTATCCCGAGCCACGCTTTCAGTTCAAAAGCGGAAAGCTGTTTCAGCACCCGTGCGCTCATTTGGAATTCAAGCATTTTGCACACCACAACCAGCAATACCGATAAAAACGATTGCCACGTCAAGCTGAAACTTAAATTCTGAAACGGCAGACTTAAAGCAAGGAAAACCGACATCGACGAGCACATCAGGAATGTAAATTCATCGCCGGAGAAGTTTGCTTTGGCAGCGGCGTATTTGTCATTCAGCGAGCATATTGTATAGCAGGCTGTCACAGCGAGCATCAGAATAACAACGTTCATAATTGACCTCTATTATGATGAATAAAAACATACCGACACGTTTATTTACCTGTCCAGAATGCATAGTCGGTTCTTGATGTTCCGTCGCTGAAATATGCTTTCGCACATATTTTGTTCTTTGTGTCGGGTTTTATCTTTATATTTTTCCACACGAAAACAGTGTTCTCGTCATCGGGAAGTTCGCATCGGGATATTCTGCCGTGCGAAACGTCATTTATACAAAGCTCCACTGCGTCCGCATTTGAATATACCTTTACAAAAGGCACATCACAAGTCCTGAATTCATGCCTGCGTTCAGTTATATAAACGGTTTTTTCACTGCTCCATACGGATCTGTAAAAGAAATATACGTCCTTTGGAATACGCTCCCTTGTGCAAAGTCCCTTGTCGTTGAGCGACTTTGTATCTCCCTCTGTTCGCCCGTAGGACGCAAAATCGAACATACACCATATAAATTCAGCCCACAGGTACTTTCTGACCGAGAATTGTTTCCACAATATCTCGTGCAGCTGCGACTGATAGTTCTCATAATGCCGTACTCCGACAGGGTCTATGTCGCTTTCCCAATCTACGTTATCCTTGTGCTGCGAAATCGCCCCACCGCCGCCGTATTCGGAAAGGCAGACAGGGCGCTTTTCCTTTTCGTTATGGTATATGTCTAGCCATTCGCCGAAATTCTCCGCACTGCCGGCCTCCTTATACCAGCCAAAATAACGGTTATACCCGACCACATCGGCAGGAAGCTCCAGAAATCTGCCGTAAAACTGATTGTCTGCAAAGGTTTTCAGCCTTGTATCGTCCTCTTCGCAAGCAATTTCATAAAGCTCGCTGTAAAGCCCGAATATTTCATCGGTCATCTGGTGAAGTTCGTTGGACAATCCCCAGACGATAACTGACGGGTGATTGTAATTCTGTCTGATAAGTTCACGAAGCTGCTGTTTTGCGTTATCTCCAAAGCCGTCTGAAAGGACATGAGCGTCGCTTTCATCGGCAGACATTTTATTGTTTATGCCTATCTCAGTCCAAACGCACAGACCCAGCCTGTCGCATAATGAATATTCGTGGTCACAATGCTGGTAGTGAGCCATTCTTACAGCGCTACAGCCCATGTCACGAATGATACGATAATCCCGCTCACGCTGAGCGTCAGTCATTGCCCAGCCGGATTCGTAACTGTCCTGGTGGTAGTTCACTCCATGGAGCGGATATGGCTTGCCGTTGAGAAAAAAGCCGTTATCGGCATCTATGCGGTACGAGCGTATTCCGAATTCCTGTTCAATGCTATCGACGGGTTTACCGTTGCAGAATAAGGTTATCTCCGCACGATAAAGAGCGGGAGAGCTTACTCCGTCCCAGAGTTTCGGGTAGTTGATTTTTCCCGAAAGCGTTATCCTGTCTTTGTCCGCTCTGCCGAAAAGCTCCGTTACAGGCTTTCCCTGCGGATCATATATCACAGCCTTAGCCTCTGCGGTTTTGGCTTTATCCAGCTTGACAAGTATGCCTATATCCGCAGATGTTTTAGAAATATTGCGTGGGGTTATATATACTCCGCAGGAGCCGCTGTCGTTCAGAGCAATATGAACAGGCTCGACTGCAATAAGCTTTACACCCCTGTACAAGCCGCCCATTTTTGTGAAATCGCCATTGTCGGTTATCGGCGCAATATAATCGGTGGGAGCATTCGATACGATAACAGCTATCAGATTGTCTTTGTTCGGGTATATATAGTCCGTAATATCAAATCTGAATGCTGAATACCCTCCGCTGTGCTCTCCTGCAAACCTGCCGTTGATATAGACTTCCGCAACAGTATTTGCACCTTCAAATTCCAGATAGAGTTCTTTTCCGCTGCATTCTTCAAAACTCAGCGCAAGGTTTCTGCGGTAGCATACAGTTCCACGGTAGTAGTTTTCTCCGTCGGCAACTGTCATTCTGCCTGTGCTGTCTTCGGAATTGTATGTATGCGGAAGTTCAACAGGCTGCCATGATGTATCTTCATATTCGGGAGAGATAGCATAATCTTTCGATATATTCATTCCTGCCGGAAGCTTTGTGAATCTCCAGAAATCGTTTAGTTCCCTGACTGTTCTCAAAAAAATCACCCCTTCGTATTTTAACAGATTATAACGCTTATTGACAAACAAGTCAATGAATGATATTATTAAGATATAACGATTTTAGCACAGGCGGTGAATTAATTTTGAAATTCTACGATTATCCGATAATCAGTAAAGAAGGCAGTCTTCCCGTCTTTTTGGTGAGCGTAGGGCTGAACGAATGGCAGTATCATGTAATCTGCGGCAATGGTGACAATTATGCCAAGGCTCTTTATTGTACAAAAGGAAGCGGCGTACTTATAATAAACGGGGAGAAACATATAATAAATCCGTACGCCGCATTCTTTATCCCTGCCGGCTGTCCGCATGAGTATTATTCAACGGACGAATCCTGGGATACGCATTGGATAAAACCGTCAGGAAAATCCTGCACCGATATGCTTAAAGCACTCGGCTTTGACAAGCCGAAAATCTTCCCTCTTCCAAAGGAAGAAATTACATATCTTGACCACTGTTTCAGATGTATGCACGAGGCACTCCTGTCTGACAAGGTTGACGGAAATTTCAGAGCGTCGGGCTATCTGTACAGCTTTTTTATTGAATTGAGCCGTCTTGCAACGAAAGGAAAAGGCAGTGTACAAATCACCCCTGCGGTAACGAAGGCAATCGCTTATATTGACGAGAATTATATGAAACAGCCCGGCCTTGAATCCATAAGTAAAGCAGCAGGCGTTTCTTCGCAGCATCTGTGCAGATTATTCAGACAGACCCTGAACTGTCGACCGATGGAATACATCACAAAGCGTAAGATACAAGCAGCCAAAATGCTTCTGGCGGAAACACAGAAAACTGTCGAGCAGATAGCTGAAGAAACGGGCTTCTGTGACAGCAGTTATTTTTGCAAGTTTTTTAAAAGGTTCGAGAGTATTACCCCGTCGCAGTTCAGAAATGCAGAGCAGGTTCTATGAAATCCGTAAATTGACCGCCGGCATCGTATGAATAACAAAAAGGCATCACGTTTTGATACATGATGCCTTTTTTCTATTATAGTTTTGCATAAACCTGCCGGATACGATCAGTTATTTTTACGTCCGGCTCTGTTCAGCAGCAGGAGCGATACCATAAGTATCAAGGGAAACGCACAGCCTGAAAGCATACCTTTCTGCATATCATTACCTGCATTCTGGGTGATATTTCCTACAATAGCAGGACCGAGTGCTCCGCCGAGGTCGCCTGCCATAGCGAGAAGTGCAAACATTGCAGTTCCGCCGGTGGATATTTTTCCTGAGCAGATGCTTATAGATCCGGGCCACATGATACCTACCGAGAATCCGCACATTATGCAGCCGAGAAGACCGATTACAGGTATTCCCGACAGGGAGGCGGTGATATAACAGATCAGACACAGCAGCGCCGAGCCTATCATAAATTTCATAAGATCGAGCTTTTCGCCGTACTTTCCGTAGAGTGTACGGCTTATGCCCATCGTCACCGCAAACATACACGGACCTGCTATATCTCCGACTGACTTAGTCAGTCCGAGAGCGGATTCTGCAAATGCCGACGCCCACTGCGCCATTGAAAGCTCCGAGGCTCCGGCACATACCATAAGCAGTATCGCAAGCCAGAACAGCGGTACTCTGAGCAGGTCACGGATACGCATACCTTTGCCGTCCTCGACAGGATGTTCAATGGGACATACTGAAAAATTGTATATGTTCACAAGCGGAATTATCGCCCAGATGCAAGAGAGCCACTTCCAGTTTTCTATGCCGAAAACAGTAAAAAACAGTGTTGAAATGAGTATAACTCCGACCGAACCCCAGCAGTAGAATGAATGCAGCAGGCTCATTGCGGCTTCTTTATGCTCAAACGGGCAGGCTTCAACTATCGGACTTACAAGCACCTCGGTCAGACCGCTTCCCATTGCGTATATGATTGTGCTTACGATTATTCCTGCGAACGGGTTGGGAAGCAGTTCAGGCAGAAAGGCAAGTCCGATAAGTCCGAGTGCCGAAAATGCCTGCGAACCGATAACGCATTTCCGATAGCCGATTTTGTCGGCGAAACGTGCGCACAGCACATCTATGATAAGCTGAGTAACAAAAAATACCGACGAGATAAGGGCGATTTTCCCAAGAGGGATACCATAGCCGTTGTGAAATGTGAGAAATAGAAGCGGGGCGAAATTAGCCGCTATTGCTTGTGTGACGAATCCAAGATAGCAGGATATAAGTGTTTTTCTGTAATTCACAGCCATATTGACAAACTCCTTGACGATTGATATAATCAGATTATATAGCAAACATCATAACATTTCAATGCACAAAATCACATTTTTATTACACAATATCGTAAATCAGGTGAGAATATGAGTGATGAAATCAAAAAGGACAGGATCATAACGGATGAAACCTTGCGTGAAACTGCAAGTCACGGCAGCGAAGAATATCCCTTCTGCTACTATTATGAGGACATCTGGGATTTCGACTTTCACTGTATCGACTGGCACTGGCATCCGGAGGTCGAATTTGTTTATGTACAGCAGGGCAAGGCTGATTTTCTGGTGGGCGGAAACAGGTATGTTCTCAGCTCCGGCGATGGAATCTTTATAAACTCTCAGGTGATACACAGGTTTGAAGCCACGGACAGCGCCATCATTCCTAACATTGTTTTTTCACCTGTTCTGCTTGCGCCGCAGGGCAGTCTGATATACAATAGATACATCAGACCGATAATCGAATCAACTACCGAATGTGTGATTTTTTCCGCCGAAGAAGCAGCACACCGCAGCATTATAGAAACAATGAGGTCGGTATTTGCTGTGCAGGGTTCAGGCACAGCGTCTGAAATGAAAACGGTAGAACTGTTACTTAAACTATGGCACCTGTTATATAAAAGCATACTGATAACAGATTGCGGTTCTATGTCCGTGCATTCCGCACAGACGCAGGCTAAGCTTCAGATAATGATGCAGTATATTCATGATAATTACAGCGGTCAGATATCACTGGACGATATTGCCCGAACGGTTCTTATAAGCAAGAGCAGTGTTCTCAATATTTTCAGGACATACCTGCACACATCGCCGATAAATTACGTTGTAGAGTACAGACTGAAACGTGCGTCAAAGCTGCTTGTTGATACCGAAAACAGCGTTTGCGCCATAGCGCATGAAACAGGATTTGAGAACATCGGCTATTTCTGCCGCAGATTCAAAAAGCTGTACGGCGTTACACCGATATATTACAGGAATCATTGCCACAGTGCAGAGTAAAAATCAGGTTACGCTCCGATTATCATTTTAACGATTCAGCCTCAGTGCCATCGCCTTATCTTTCTGACTGCGGAGATTTTACAAGTCGTAGAAATACGGCTTGTCAGACTGTCGATAAACC
>ERZ1034976.2442-NODE-2442-length-12676-cov-5.210760_pt1 | contig 12676 bp, 19 predicted proteins | sample MGYA00520623_ERZ1034976 | MGnify/ENA primary metagenome ERZ1034976 (study PRJEB33766, sample SAMN09781774) | gut metagenome | biome: gut microbiome | host: Homo sapiens | place: Madagascar | study: EMG produced TPA metagenomics assembly of the PRJNA485056 data... | reverse complement strand
AATTGTCTAACAGCAAAAATGGACTTGCATATCTTTTGAATAGCAAGTCCATAAATTTGAATTCACCTATTTGAACAATTTTGAAACAACCTTTATAAAATCCTTGAACTGTTCCTTCTTGAACACATCAATGATCATTTCAGCAAATACAACCATGTCAAGTTCTGCAATTTCCTTTTCCTTCATGCCTGATAAACCTGCCAAGAAGGTATAGATTTCTTTTTCAGCATCAGATATATGTTCAAAGATAATTCCGGCTATATTCACAAAAACTGATACACCGATTTTTTCAACAGTCTTTTCATCCTTATCTTTTGCCCCGGAAACCATATTCTGCACATCCTCTGTTTCAAAACATGATTTGAATTCCTTTATGCCAATCTTTCTGATGATTCTAAACATAGGGAATACATCTTTTGACTGAAGATCCCTAAGTTCATATGATTTTACTGCATTTGTTGCTTCTTCCATTGTTCAAATCTCCTTCTTTTATTTATTCCGCTGTCGGTCTGTAAATCTTCCAAGGAAGCTTGTCAAGATCTCCGGATGTATCAGCTGTGCAGACAAATTTCACAGCAGGTTTGCTTGCTTCTTTGTTCTTTCCTTCAAGGGAAAGACCGGATGTGCAAAGTGCATTAGGAAGAATCGCAATGATGTTGTCATCATTCAGATCCTTTCCGACAAATGCAATGTTGTCCCAATAGTCACCTGCTTCAATGCTTGCTTTAGATTCCAATACCGTGTAATTGGTATCTTCGGAAGTTCCTGCCTGTGCAATCAATGCCGCTTTCATTACATCATCAGTCAATTCAATGAAATTTACTTCCATTGTAGCTGCTTCACCAGTTTTCCGATGTGTCAGTCCTTTCACAGGAACCAATACACCATCAATTTCAAGTTCCGTGATTTCAGGGATGATTTCAAGCTTAGAACCACCGGATGTTGCCCCAACAATGGATTCCTCAAAATTCCAAGAACTGCCTGCATATTTCAGATTCTTGTGAATGGTTCCTGCTCCAAACAGAACCTTCTTTGGTGTGTCTGTTGTCACACCGTTTTTTCCTTCTTTCGCCATGTCATTTCACCTTCCATTCTTTAATTATCAAATTTACTTGTAACCGCTTCAGGAATGCATCACCCGTTGGAACAGGGAAGGCATTCCCATAAAAAACAGCAACCCCTGATCCATTGTCAAGAATTGCTGTTCTGCCCCCTATCATAGGGAATAATGATTCAATTTTTTCTTTTTGGCTTTCAAGATCAAGCCATGATCCTTTTCCCGTACCGGTCAGGATGAACTGTGATTCCTGACATCCATCTTCTGTATCTGATGTAATTTCGCTGTATTCACCAACCCAATATGATTTCAGTGATTTAATAGAAGATGTAAATTCCATGAATTCATATGGAATCCCGGCTGCTTCCATTGCATCAGATATGAATTTCAAAACTGCCTTTGTCATTATCCTAACCCTTTCAATATATCTTCAAGCCTTGCCCTTAAAGCATTCTGAAGTGTGTTGAAAGCATTCTGCAATGCCCTGTGTGGATGTTTCCCTTCTGTCCTGTGCCATTTTCCCTTGTCATCCTTATATGCCCATGGTGTATTTCTACCGTCACCATTTACCGCATAAATACCTGTTCCGAACTCTTCCCAAATAGCATTTTCCAAAGGACTTCCAATAGCTGCTTCCTGTTCGGCTTCATCAACAGTATATGTCCATGAATTCTTCAGCTGACCTGTTCCAACCCGGGTGTTCCTTTTTGTCTGTGCTTCCAATTCACCTGCTGCTTCATACAGCCATGCTGTGCAGGCTTCAGCAATTTCTGCTTTCACCCTTCCTGAATTATCTTCGAACCGTACTGACATCACTGACCACCTCTAAACTGCAAATAGATTTCAAGCTGCTTGTGCAATCCCATGGGATCATCAATCAGCATGACATCATATGCTTCATTGTTCACAATCATCCTGCTGTTTTCAGCCTTCACAGATGCATCAAGCCGCTTCCAATCAGAAATAAATACATGTGTTGATTCCTGAATCTTTGCATTGTAAGTGGTGTACTTTGAATCACCGCCGGAAAGATCAAGAAAGCCTGAAATCTGATGAACTGTTGTCCATGATTTCACAGCTTCCCCGATTTCATTTTTGGTTGTGCTGCTGATCTGCAATTCTGCAATGGTATTTCCACCAATCATGCCTATTCACCTACAATGTCAATTCCATACTGCACTGCACATTCATGCTCAATCTTGCACCCTCTGTAATCTTTCCAACCTTCTGCAAAATAAGCACAATCTGCATTTGCCAACAGTTCCAAAGATTTTCCAAGAAACCAAAGCGGCTTCGCATCATGTGGCGCTGATTCAAAGAAACTGTCAATTACTTCTACTTCTCCGAATCTTTCTTCAACCGTCTTTACGATCTTTTCTCTTTCAGCCTTGATTTCTTCATCTGTCTTATCTCTCATTGGCTGACTAATAAACAACTTTTTCATTGTAAATACCACCTTTCTTTCAGAACCTTGCCTTCATATACGGTTTCAAGAACCCTACAAGGCTTTTAGGATAGCCAATCAAGGAATTGTCACCATCCATGTTGAAATAGGTCACAGAATGTCTTGAAATAGTTTCAGACTGTATTCCAACCTTTTCCCTGTTTTCAAGATCCCACTTCATCATGTTCACAACACCCATTTTGACATCTGCCGGATATACCACTTTTGTCACAAGGACTTCAGATTCATCAAACAGGCTTTCCCCAACATCAAGAAATCCATCTTCCTTCTTCTTTATGTCATATACCCCATTACTGTATAAGGAATCGGAAATCTGAATGGTATCACCTACCTGAAGAAAGTCTGTTTCCAAGTACAGCTTTGTTGCTATCACCGGACACTTGAAACGGATATTCCGCTGTTGAAAGTTGTTGTTTGTATACTTACTGATTAGCAGTTCCAATGCCTGAAGCTGTGCTTCAAGCACTGAATCTGCTTTATCTGTTGTAATAAATTCCTTCAGCTTTTCAACAGAAATAATCATAGGGAAATCCCCCTTTCATTATTCAGCTTCTTCCGGTACTTCTTTGGCTTTTCTGCCGCCTTTTCGTGACTCTTCCTTAATAGCTTCTTCCGGTACTTCTTTGGCTCCTTCAACCGCTTCTGTCACTTCATATCCGTTATGCTCCCGGAACCATTCAACCATGACTCCTTCATTGATGATTGCTTCGCCATGTGCAAACTGAATGCCGCCTGCATCAGTTCCACAGAAATTCGGATTGGTAACAACCTTAATTTTGTACTGTCTTACATCTGCCATTTTTTCACCTTTACCTTTCAAATAATAGTGGGGAATGAATAACCATTCCCCATACTGTCTTACGCAATCTTAATGTTACGAAGAACACCTGCATTTGCGGTATTCTTCAGCACTGTTGCTGCAACCATTTCAACTTCGCCCTTCTTTACTGCCCCCGGCTGCGTAAAGTCAGGAACATAAGAGGAAATCGCACTTGAACCTGTCAAAGATGCGGCATGGAATCCGTTATTCACATCAAACTTGACTGCATAAATGTCAGTCAGACCTGTGACAGCTGCGGCAGATGCGCCAATATTTCTGCTTAACCCTGCTTTTACACAAGAATTTGCAGTTGCAGCGGAACCGGAAACAGTGTAATGATTGCCAAGATCCATGAAACGGACACCATCCATGGAAATAGCCTTTTTGCCAAATGCTTCCTCTGTTTCTGTCTTATAACCCAGTAACCTTGCAATGGTCTGTACTTTGCTGATCATATCAGTATTCATAAGAAGTGCATCCGCATTGGTTTTCTTAACCAAATTCTGAAGCATTTCATAGAACTGATCCATGTTTTCCTTTACCTTTGCCATAGTGGAAAGGTCGATTGCACTTCCTTCCCCAGTGTTGAATTCCGATGTGGTTCCTGCAAGCATCTTGTCAAGACCATCAAATTCATCCTCTGCGGTAGTACTGTTTCCGTTAATCAGTGTATAGTGGAAAAGCGAAATTGCAGCGGCAATCTTTTCTTCAAACTGATATGCCATGCTGTTAAATTTGCCTTCAGCCTGCTTCAGCACACGATCCATCTCAAATGATCCACCGAAAATCTTCAAATTTGCGGTTTTCTGCTCAACAGTTGCCTGTGAAGCAACGTAATCATTGTTTAACTTTCTAAATGAAGCAGTTGCAGGAAGTTTCTTCTGCACATAGGAATATGTCAACGTACTTCCACTACCTGCGGAAGGGGAAACACAATTGTCAAAGGGAAGCATCTGAAGAATTTCAGATTTTCTTAAGAAGATGTCTACAATCTGCTGTGAAACCTTGTCAGCCATGCCGACTTTCATTTCTGCTAATGTCATAGCCATAATAACTCACCGTTTTTAACCTTTCTTTTATTTTTTTTCAAATTGCTGCTGAAGTGCTTCAGCAAGTGACTTGGGTTCAGAATTGCTGCCGCCTTCATCACCCGGAAGCTTGTTTTCTTCAATCTTCTTGGTAGAAGATGATTCAAACTGCGTGGGAAATTGAACTTTTAACGCATCACTATACGTTTTCCAATCCTTGATGATATCATTTTGGTCAAGTTCAATGGATTTGCCTTCTGATTTCAGTTTTTCATTCAGCTTATATGTGAGATAGTCCACATCTAAAGCCTTATCTGAAAGCAATGCAACCTTGATTGCCGCCTTCACCTTGGTTTCCTGAAGCTGCTTCTGAAGATCCGCAACCTGTCCTTCATAGGTTGTGATTTTGCCCTGTAATTCCTCATTGCCCTCTGTACCTTTTTTCAGCTGTGCAATCAGGTCATTTGCTGTTGTCAGTTCCGTGTCTTTGCCGGAAATGATGCTATTCAGCTTTTCAATCTCTGAATCATACTTGCCTTTGCCGACATACTCACCTTCAGACAAATCTGCATATCTAACATGCTTCAGCTTGTCAGGTTCGTTTGCATTGACTTCATCAAGCTTTGCCTTAACCTGTGCATATAAATCAGCACCTAACAGTTCCTCTAATTTCATATCTTTTTCCTTTCCCATGTGGAAACTTCCAACATGTGTGACAGTTTTACATCCTTATCACAGGGATTTATTAGCACAGTTTTCACGTCATAAGCCTATTTTGGACATATAAAAAGGCAGCCTATTGACTGCCTTTGTTACCTAATCACTATATTTTGGCACTAAAAAAGCACCCTGCATCCGCTGCAAAGTGCTTTTTATGCTACTATGTCATCAATGTTTATTTCTGAATCAATATAAACAGCATCAACTTCATAATCATTGAAAACTTTTATAGACTTGCCATCCTTTTTGTAAATTTGAATAGCAGAACCATCAACATCCGTGATAGTTTCTTCTTTGTGTAAACCTTCAACAGTGCTTTCAATCTTATTGCATACACTATTGAATTTTTCTTCATCTGCATTTTTATGAATATTGTATTTATACATTTTATTCACCACCCAACCCAAGTTCCTTGTTTACATTTGAATTTGTTTTTGTAGCTGTATCAAAAACATCCTGAATTGCTTCTTCCCTTGTCATTCCTTTTCTTTCCATCTTGGATGTGACAAGTTCTTCAAAGGTTTTATTTGGTCTTTCAGCTTCTAATTTCTTTCTCATTTCTTCATCAGCCATCATGCTTCTTGCTTCTGTTCTGATAGAATTTCTTTTTTCAAATGCTTGTTTAGCCTGTTCTTCTATTGGCAATGACTTGTCAATGCTATCCTTGATTTTAGAAACTGAATCAATATATTTTTTCCTTACCTCTATATTGCTTAATTTGAGTTTATCACTTTTTACAGTATTTTCAAGTGTTTTAACAGAATCAGCATGATTTTTTACATCAAGCAACAGTTTGATTTTGTTATCACTTGTTAGAGTTGCACCCCTGAATTCAAATTTTGTTCCTGCTTGTAAAATTATTTCACTTTCTTCCCTGTTTCTTGTCAAAAACATTTTTGTTCCTTTAGGTGCATATATGTCTAACAAAACCTTGTCATTGTTATTTAAGTTTTTAGCTTCCTTATATGATGCTGAAGCAAATCCTTTTTCAGTGAATGTTTTACCCAATTTTTTACTGTTCAGTTCTGCAACAGTGTTCTTTAAGTCTTTAGTATCAACACCGAATACCTTTTCAAGATAAGCATAATCAACTTTTCTAAGCAAAACGGCATCCATTTCAGATTCATTTTTGTCTATTACTTGTTTTAATGTTTTTACTGTTTTTTGGTTTCCCTCGCTTAATTCAGCAATCTTATTTTCTCGCATTGCTTTATTTATTTTATATGCGTTTGCATTTCTTATGTAACTTGTTTCATTTGTTCCACCAATTATAGAATATTCATCATCTGTAACATTGCCTATTGATTTTTTCCACTGTAACAAATCTTTGAATGTCACTTTCTCGGCTCTATAATCTATTTCAGCAGTTTCATGTTCCAATAATGGTTCAAGCTTCATCATTTGTGCATCCTCTCGGACACGCTCTGATGCTTCCTTATACTGTTCTTTGAACGATTTATAGTTCTTTGCTTCAATCTTTACAAGCTGCGTTGTGCCACTGTCAGAAATCAATTCCGGCTGCTTTGGATCCCATTTTGTGTAATCGTTACCCAATGCCCATCTTGCCCTTTGCAGCAGCGCACAACGGCAATTGCACACATTGGCAGCACTTCCACCAATGCCCGGTGCCTGCATACGTTCACCGCCAACTTCAAAATCTTCATCAAGTTCCCGGATCTGTCCATCTGCTTCCCGGTGTGCATCCCTTGTCCGACCGTCCAATGATGCATCCCACTGTTTAACCACATCAGCGCCTTTTGCCTTTGCCTTCCACTGTGCATCCACAGTTGCCTTGCATTGGATCCTGTGCGCTTCAGTTCGGGCAATTCTCATTGCATTATTCTTGCTTATTCCGCAATATCCGGCAATATTCCGTGACATTTCTGAAAACATGGCTGCATTTGATATTCCCCGGCTGATTTCCCCTGAAATCTGCTTTGACAGCCTTTTTGTGTCCTTGCCTAATGCTGCATATAGGCCTTCAGACAGCTTTGTTTCATGCTGTAAGGCTTCTACAACCTGCTTCTGATCAATAGGAAACACCAATGGGATTCCTTGCCCCTGCATGTCATACATTGTTCCAATGAATCCATCTTCATAGGATTTTGTAAGATAATCAGACACCGTTTCAAAATTATTATTCTGAAGCTGTTCAAGTACTGTCTGTACTTGTGCTTTCAATGCCTTCTGATATTCCACCTGATAGATGACATGCTGCAAATCAGCATCATCCCTTGCCTGAAGGATTGCTATTCTGTTTTCAATTTCTTCAAGTGCATCAGCATAATTTGCTTTGATCTGATTCAGGGTTTCTTTCTCATTATCAAGAAATACCTGCTGCACTTCCCTCTGATTGCTGTTCATCCACTACAACCCCATTCAATGCACCCTGCACATCCTTCACAGCATTTTCTGCTTCATCAGGATCCGGAAGCTTCCTTTTGATTTCTTCATAGTCGATTTCTAATACATCACAGATATTTTGCATCAGTGTTTCATTATCAAGCTGTGATGCAATAGAAAGCAATGTATTGACCATGACCTGTTTTGTCTGTGCTTCTGTCAACTCAATAGCTGCATTTTCCTGTGCATTTGACATCACTTCATGTGTAAATTTGAAATATACATCCTTCTGCTGATAATCTGTTCCATTTAATGTATTGATTTCATCAAGAACAATTTTCAGGATTTTTCTGAACAACTGTTTAATCTTGATTTCCTTCTTTGTTGCCTTCAAATCCAGTAAAGAATAAGCAGCCTTGATTGCTATGTTGGTAGTGGCAGCTGTATCTTTTAAGCCGGATATATTCAGTCCCATTCCAAATCTGTATATATTCTTTTCATCAAGGTTTAATTTTGCTTCTCTTGCCTGATATGGAACATCCACAGTGTGGATTTCAACCCCGCCATCATCGTCAACCCCAATGATCTTCTTGGTTTTCAGGTTGGTCTGTAATTCATCAAGGCTATCACCCTGAAAGCCTTTTACAACATGGATTGGTGTATCAAAGTCAATCAGGTTGTTGGAAAGGCTGCTTGCCATTAAATCATAGTCATCAATTAAGTCCTTGATCTTATGCAGGTCATTGAATTTTTTCTTATTGTTATCTAATCGGAAGAAAGGAATGAACCCAAAGCCTTCATAATATGTTGAATTATCGTTTTCATCATCATTTTTCCATATTGTATGTGGTTTTGGATTCAATTTTTTCTTATCATCAAGGGCAATGTAACCATTAGAATTCATGACATAGAAGTATGTCTGTTGTGCATCCCATACCTGAATCCGGGTAATACTCTTTCTTCCCTTGTCGATTCTATCAATATAGTAATAAATTACATATTCGCATCCATCATCTGTATCTTTCGCCCGGACTTCAATTACACTAAGACTGTCAGCACACTGAAACGAAATCTTGCCATCTTTATTTTTGTATGCATATAAATATCCCCAACCTTTTGTACTGCTGTCAGTTATCAAGTCAGATATTTCAGCCATAAAATCTTCATTGCTGTTGAAATAGTTGTCTAATTCTCCCTGCAGGAAAGGATCGTCTGACATGAATATGCCATCTTCCCCTGAAAGGATATACTGCACACATTGATCTACCAATTCAGTGAAAAAAGGGTGTGCATTTTTGACATTTGCTCTTATCTTATCTTCCTGAATTTTCCCATCAGCATCATAATAGAATATTCTATACTTCTTTATGTCATGGTTTCCTTCGTAGTAGTCCTGTCCAACCCTTGCGAATTTCTTATTATCTGCAATTTTATCTTCCTCAATAAAGCGCTTTATTTCTTCATTTGAAAGCATTTCTTTTTCCTTTCTGCATGTTTAATACATCCATTTATTGCCCTTGATGAATTGTTCAAGTGCATATCTCATTGCATCCATCAAGTGGTTAAAATCATCAATTGGAACATTCAATTTTGTTCCAAATTTGTCTTTATCCCATGTATAGTTGCTGATTTCTGTCAGGAAGTTCACACATTTTGGATGAATGATTATTTCCAAATCCTGAATCCATTGGATGCCATTCTTGATGCTGTCCTTGCCTTTTTCAGCACCCTTGATACGCAACCCATAGCCTTTCAATTCATCAATGGACTTTGGTTCTGCCGAATCAGCTGTAATTCTTTCCTTCGCATATCCTGCCGCAGATATTTCATCAAATATCTTCTTGTTGGACATACCCTTCTGATAGATTTCATCCCACACATACAGCTTTTTATTTGCTATATCAATGAAGCCAACAAAAAAAGCAGTCGGATCATTGGTATAACCAAAATCAAGTCCTACTGCTGTTTTGCATTCTTTTATATCTTCAAGTGTGAATTCTTCTTCTTTCCAATTCTCGTATACAAGGCCATCCACAATGCCCCATCCACCAAGACCTGCAACGGCATATCTTCTTGGATTGTTCTTCTTCATGGTTTCAAATACACGAATATCAGCCGCATCAAGCCATTCATTGCACAGATAATTGGTAGTGATTGCTAATATATCCGGATCAGGTGCTGCATCAAAGAACCGCTTCTTTATCCAATGATGCTCATTCCATGGATTGAAGGTCAATGTGATCTGTTTGAACAGTCCTTCAGGCACTTCACCACGGATGGATTCATCAAGCACATTGAAATCATCTTCTTTCATAACTTCATATGCTTCTTCAATCCACATCCAACAAAGGCATCCGACATCAACTGTAATGGATGTTACTTTCAAAGGATCATCCAACCCCCTGAAGTATATCTTTTGACCTGTTGGAATATATGTGGCCTGTAATGGTGAAAGTGTGAAATCCCAAAGATGTTCAACATGCAGCCTTTTTGCTGCCCATTTCAATTCTGTATAGCAGGAATCCTTCAGTGTTCTTCCTGTCTTTCTTATAACAAGCAAATTGGCATCCTTATATTTCATAAGGTTGTATATATACCACAATGCTGTTGTTTTTGACTTCTTGGATGCTCGGCTGCCTTTTACAACCCTATATCTTCCCTTGAAGTGCCAATATTCCTTGTAGCCTTTGCCAACCAATTCAGGAAGCTTGATCAATTCTTTCCTTATCATAGGCAATCACCTATTCTTCAAGATCATCTTCCCCGGCAAACACCGGAATGACAACTTCTGACTGAACCTTTTCTGTATAAAGTCCATATCTCTTTCCAAGCAATTCAGCAGCCTTCAACCTGTCCTTTTCGGATGGCTCTTTTTCAATTGTCCGTGCTTCACTGCATCCTTCACCAATGCCTTCAACCACAATTTCTGTTGACCGGCTTTCGCCACGCAAAACGGATGTCAGATATTTCAACACTTCATCCTGATTCGCAATCAGTTTTGCTTCCTTCTCTGCCATCCTTGCATCTATGTATTGCCTGATTACAAGTTTTGACAAGTTTTCAGTTCCAATTCTATTTGCTGTTTTCTTTGAATAACCTGCCCTGATAGCTGCTTGTGTGGCATTTAAGTCAATCAGGTATTCATCACAGAATCTTTGCTGTTTGGCTGTAAGTTTAGCCATCACAATCACCACCTTATATATACAAAAGGCCTTGAAGGAAAGGAGAAGGTGCAATGAAAAACCACCATGAAAAACTTCAAGGCCATGAAAAAAGGCACTGCCCGGAAGCAATGCCTTAATCAACATGAATTATATTCTACCATAACCATACCACAGTTTTTTTGTTTTGTGTTATACAAAAAAGTCACAACACATACAATTTTGTCACAACACTTGCATTTATTTTCCCATCATATCCGGGAACATATCCCATCTTTTTTCTGATTCTAAATCAAACAATCTTCTTTTCAGGTCTTTTACTTCCTGTTTCAAAGATGCATTTTCAGTCAGTATTTCTTGCAATTTGCAAGTATTCCTATGTTCACACTTTGCATCTGTTGAATACTCTGTACACATTTCACACAGTTCTTTTCTTGTCATCATGTCCACCTTCCTTTAACTGTTCTGCTATTTCTTCCAACTGCCTTTCATATCTCTGTTTCAATGTGTTCGTAACCTTATTCATTCCTTTTTGCTCGCCAATAATCTTTGCAATTTCTCTTGCACTTACGGCATGGAAGTTCCCATTCTTCCACATCCAAAAATGCACAACTTGAACAGGCATCTGCATCCTGCTTCATAGCAAGGATTTCATTTCTACCAATTTCATATCCTTTTTCAAAATCCGTCATGTCCTTCCCTTCTCCTTTCATTCAAAATGTTCTGTACATGCTTCAATGCCCGTCCATGCACTGTCGTTGCCCATGAATAGGATTTCCCCATCATTTCAGCAGCTTCATCAATAGATTTGAACTGTATGTATACCTTGTGAAGAAGGTCATATTCAATAACCGGGAGCATTTCAATTGTCCGGATGACGTCCTGCTTTGTATCAACCAATATATCTACATATCTTTCAATTTTTTCTTCCGCTTCAAGCATTCGAACCACTGCATCAGCCATTTTCTGCTGCGATCCTGAAGATTGAACCCTTTCACCATCAGAAGAAGCCGTAGTGGAAGTAGCCATTGACATCCACTGTTCTTTTTCAATCAATTTGTTTTGAATGATGGCATTTATCTTTTCCACCTGCTGTAAATATGCTTTTGCATTCATCTTTGCCCTTCTCCTTCCCCTGCTCCAATCTGAAGCTGCTTTTTCTGAATCTCTCCAATCAGCATCTTTAATGTATCAGGAATCTGCGCTTCTTTCTGCTTTCGCTCTGCCAACTGTTCATATATCATGCGGAAGTTTGCACGATCCATGGATATATCCTTTGACATGCATATATTCCTGAATCCAAGCCTTTCCACACATTGCCTTGTGATAGGATCAAAGCTTTCCATTGCTTCAGAAATCCTGTATGTACCATATTTTCCGATTGCCTGAAGCACCTGTTTCCATCCATCACCCCAGTCAGGGATTTCCCCATTTTCCACCGTTGATGACATTTCCCGGATGTCGGCAATGGAAGGTGACCATTTATTTGTTGCCACCCATTTATTCAATGCAATTTCTGCGACTTGATAGGGAATATCCTGCAGTTGCTTGAACCATAATTCCATTGCCTGTTCATTTGGAAGTAGATTTTCCCTTGGATAGTACGTTTTTAATGCCATTGCAAATAGTGAAAATTCTTTTTTATCCATCATCGTCACCGCCTTGTGCCCATTGAGCAGCCATATCATAAAAATCATTCAACTGCTGTGCTGTACTGTTACCGGATGTTTGTCCTTGTTTTACGTTTCCGAATCTGTTATCATAGTTTCCATCAATGACCTTTGCCATGTTTGCATCTTTAATCAGCCAATCAAAACTTGCTGACCAGTTACGATCATTGGAACCTTTCAGGAAAGAAGAAGCTTCAGCTTTTTCAAACAATGTTTTGAAATCATCAATACTGTATGTTTTCAGTCGTGCTTTTATTGCCTTTTTTCGTGCATCTGACAGTGCTTTCACAGCGGGAAAGGAAATACAGATGGAATGATACAGGTCAACCACCTGCTTGCAGGTGCCATTCTCTTTATCTTCTCTTTCTTTATCTTTATCTATTTCTTTTTCTCTTTCTTTATCTGAAACAGC
>ERZ1034976.2438-NODE-2438-length-12705-cov-34.119209_pt1 | contig 12705 bp, 10 predicted proteins | sample MGYA00520623_ERZ1034976 | MGnify/ENA primary metagenome ERZ1034976 (study PRJEB33766, sample SAMN09781774) | gut metagenome | biome: gut microbiome | host: Homo sapiens | place: Madagascar | study: EMG produced TPA metagenomics assembly of the PRJNA485056 data... | reverse complement strand
ACACCACAGAGTTCCGCATGATGCTAACCCTCATGGTGAAGGTAATGCAGGAAATACCGGGAGGTTCCGACATTCTCTTCCTGACCAACGCTGCCTATATTCAGAACTTTGACAAGACTCCAACGGCTAAATCAGCCAATCCAGACTTGATCATTCAATGCATCGAGGAAAAGAAAAGGCACAACTCTGTTGGAGTCAAGATTGTGCAATATCACAAGAGTCCATTGCTGATAGAGACCCACGACATGGCTACGGAAGCAATGGCTAAGACAAGGAAGGAGTTTCATCAGAAAAACAAATGAATGTTTAGAGGCGTTTTCCGGTCATTAAGGTCACGGTCATTAAGGTCATTAAGGATTTCCGGTTATTCAAGATGTCTGACCCCAAATATGGTTTACAGCTAATGAGCGATGATTATATTCTTGAAAAGCTCATAGAAGAACTGAGGGAAACTCAATAACACCAAAAGTGAGCGGTTTATGTAAAAAGTTACGGAGATAATTCACATTTTCCGTAACTTTTTACATTTTCATCTTATATGTTTTTTGGAGCATTTCATTGCGTTAATTTTCTTATATAAGATAAGACAGTACTACTATGACATAATTCAAGCGCCATACTCAACCCCTATTCTTTTGGATCAATGTCAAATGGAAGCAATGGAGTATCATCATCATTTCCACTATTGAATCGGTCGAAATCCGAGATATAGGAACGGTCTTGAATAACCTTGTATTTCTCATACTCAGAATAAGCCTTTGCTCTGACTTCTTCTTGCGAAACCTTACCTGCACTACTCTTAGCATCATAGTCCATAGTTTCAAGCAACAGCTTCAGGCGATTCTTCCAATCCTCCATCGTAGTAAATTTCCGCATCAGCTCGCTCATAGACGATCTCGGCTGCCGTATGATTGGTAACCGCCAGGTGCATCATATTCTGCACCATCTTATAGAAGAGTTTGGTACTTTCAGCCTTTGCATCATAATCTGCACTACACTCTGCATAAATATCAGTTATCTTCTGGTAGTATCTGCGTTCAGAAGTGCGGATTTCACGGATACGTTCCAGCAAATCGTCAAAATAATCCTTGCCGAAGTGCTTACCTTGTTTCAGACGTTCATCATCCAAGACATAACCCTTAATGATGAACTCCTTCAATACAGAAGTTGCCCATATACGGAATTGGGTTGCCTGATAGCTGTTCACTCGATAACCAACAGCGATGATAACATCAAGATTGTAGAACAATGGAGCACGCTCAACATCACGCTCTCCTTCGGTTTGAACTATCCCAATTTTTCGGATAGTTGCCATTTTATCCAATTCTCCAGTCTCGTAAATCTGCCCAATATGATAGCTGATTGTTCTTACGTCAACACCAAACAAAGCAGCCATCTTTTTCTGTGACATCCAAAAAGTTTCGTTGTTGAAAATCACTTCAATGCGAGTCTCACCCTGTGTAGTTTTATACAGTAAGATATTGTATTCCAGTGAGTTCCGCATAAGTTCGGTTGTAGATACGGATTGAGAAAAATAGGCTCTTGCCTGCTTCACCAATAACTTCCTTGAATCAGCATTCTCAGAAATAATCATACAGGCCATACGGGATAGATGGAAAGCTTCGACCTTGCGAAACGATCCACTACCCAGCTTAACCATTTCAACCACGTGGTTGAAATGGTCATCTATATCCATACCTTTTTCACTGGCAACCTTGATTGCTTTGTCTATTACATTCTGGAATTTCCAATATCCCGAATAGCCCATCGCATTACAAAGTTCGCGTGAACTCCAGTATTCTTTCCCGTTATCATCCACTTTCCGAATTTCTTCGAATGTCGGACGCATGTCAGGCACATTATCATCAGGGAAACAGGCACCGAGGTACTTATCACGATGATCACCTCCTATGGACTTGCGCCGGGCGGCTGTAAAACGTTATCACTTCGCATGGTAGTGTTTATTCGAGAGCCGACATTAGCGCTTTTTGATAACACATTTGTAACACACATGGATGATTTCTCAATACGTCAAATTCATAACATATTGATTAACAGCTATTTACAAAAAGAGTACATAAAAGAGGAATAAGTGACAAAATATATTAAAAAACAAAAAAGAACAACAGAGATAAGTACCTATGAATAAGCAACTTACTACTATTGTTCTCTCACGCTATTTTGTACAAATAAGTTTCATTTTGCCTATTATAGTGATTCCGTTGGGGTTCGAACCCAAGACCCACAGCTTAGAAGGCTGTTGCTCTAATCCAACTGAGCTACGGAACCAACACTTTAAATCGCAAGCAGTCTAACTAACCAACATAGGACAGCCATTTTCTTATTTGCGGCTGCAAAGGTACATATATTTTTTGAATACACCAAACTTTTTCTCACTTTTTTCTGTTTTTATGCTTAAATATCGCAAAAAATAACTACCTTTGCATCCGTTAGGAGCAAGAAACAGCACTCTAGCTCCTAAAGAAGAAGAGATTTTTATAACGCATATTGAAACATAAAACATACGCAAATGAAAAAGTTAATCTTTTCAGTAGCCCTGCTCTCGGCAGCACTCTCTGCCAGCGCAGAAGACCATCCGCTCTGGATGCGCTACCCAGCCATCTCGCCCGATGGAACTACCATCGCCTTCGCTTATAAAGGCGACCTCTACAGTGTTTCTGTCAACGGCGGTGAAGCACGACAGCTCACAACCCATGCAGCCTTCGATTCACATCCTGTATGGAGCCCTGACAGCAAGAAAATTGCCTTCCAGTCTAACCGAGAAGGAAGTCTCGACATCTTCGTAATCGATGCAAAAGGCGGTGCTCCTACCCGACTCACTACCAACAGCGGCAGCGAAACACCTATCGCCTTTGCAGACAACGACCATGTGCTCTACTCAGCCAGTCTGCAGCCTACAGCCCAGAGCATCATCTTCGGCGACAACACATTTCCACAAGTATATAAGGTAAGCACCAAGGGCGGAAGACCGGAACTCTTCTCTACCCTCACCATGGAGAATATCAGCATCGCCAAGAACGGCGATATTCTCTACCACGACAAAAAGGGATACGAAGACCCTTGGCGCAAACACCAGAAATCACCTATCGCACGCGACATCTGGCTGAAGAGCAACGGTAAGTTTACCAAGCAGACTACCTTTGCCGGCGAAGACCGCTCGCCAGTATGGACATCAGACGAGAAATCTTTCTTCTATCTGAGCGAACAGGACGGCACATTCAATATCTACCGCCGCAGCCTCAACAGTTCAAGCGACAAGCAGATTACCCACCACAAAGGCAATCCGGTAAGATTCCTCACTGCATCCAGCGCCGACCTGCTCTGCTACGGATATGATGGCGAAATCTATACCGTGAAAGAAGGTGGAGAGCCTCAGAAGGTGAACATCTCCATTACAACAGATAACGATGCTCCAAGCCTCGTACGTCAGATTAAAAGCTGGGGAGCAACAGAGATTTCCGTTTCGCCAGACGCCAAGGAAGTAGCTTTCGTGATGCATGGCGACGTATACGTAACTTCTGTGGAATACACCACTACCAAGCGCATTACCGACACACCGCAGCAGGAGCGCGACCTGAGCTTCTCGCCAGACGGCAGAGCCCTGGTCTATGCAGCCGAGCGCAACGGCGTATGGCAGATTTACCAGTCTAAGATCAAGAACGAGAAAGAGAAGAACTTCACCTACGCTACCGACATCGAGGAAGAGCAGCTGGTGAAAACAGGCATTACATCGCAGTATCCTCAATACTCTCCTGACGGCAAGGAAGTGGCTTTCTTCGAAGACCGCGCTGCACTCCGCATCGTCAATCTGAAATCGAAGGAAATCCGCACCGTGCTCGATGGCAAATACGTCTACTCTTACAGTGATGGAGACATCGCTTTCGAATGGTCACCAGACAGCAAATGGCTCCTTTCAACCTATATCGGCAACGGCGGCTGGAACAACCAGGATATTGCGCTGGTAAAGGCTGACGGCAAAGAGGTTCACAACCTGACCAATTCCGGCTACAGCGACAGCAACGGCAAATGGGTGCTCGGCGGCAAGGCAATGCTCTTCCAGAGCGACAGAGCCGGTTACCGCAGTCATGGAAGCTGGGGAGCTGAGGACGATGCCTACATCATGTTCTTCGACCTGGACGCCTACAACCGCTTCAACATGAGCAAGGAAGAGATAGAACTGGCTGACGCCAACAAGGACGAAAAGGAAAAGAAGGAAGACGAAAAGAAGGAGGAGGCTAAAAAGAAAGCTGACGAAAAGCAGAAAAAGACCGGAAAAATAGAGGTGGAAAAGGTAAAGCCACTGGAACTTGACATCGAAAACTGCCGCGACAGAATCGTACGCCTCACCGCAAACTCTTCGCACATGGGTGATGCAGTTCTCTCTAAAGACGGCGACAAGCTCTACTACCAGGCTGCCTTCGAGGATGGTTACGACCTCTGGCAGCACGACCTGAAGGACGGCTCTACCAAGCTCGTGATGAAGGGCGTAGGTCAGGGCAACCTGCAGACCGACAAGGACGTGAAGAACCTCTTTATCTGCAACGGAAGCAGCATCAAGAAGGTGGATCTGAGCGGATTCAGCACCAAGAACATCAGCTTCGAGGCTAACTTCAACTATAAGCCAGCCGAGGAGCGCCAGTATCTCTTCGACCACGTATGGCGACAGGTGAAAGACAAGTTCTACGACCCTAAGATTCATGGTGTTGACTGGGAAGGTTACCGCAAGACCTACGAGAAGTTTCTGCCTTACATCAACAACAATTTTGACTTCCAGGAGATGTTGAGCGAAATGCTTGGCGAGCTGAACGCTTCGCATACAGGAGCCCGCTACTACGCTTCGAACAGCGCGCTTACCACCGCCAACCTGGGTGTATTCTTCGACCCTCAGTATCAGGGCGACGGCCTGAAGATTCAGGAGATTATCAAGCGTGGCCCTTTCGATGTGAAGAATACAGGCGTAACAGCCGGCAGCATCATCGAGAGCATCGACGGCGAGGAGATTAAAGCAGGAATGGACTACTTCCCATTGCTCGACGGAAAGGTTGGCAAGAATGTAAGACTCGGCATCAGAAACGCCAAGGGCAAGAAGATGGAGGTTACGGTGAAGGCTATCTCTCAGGGCAAACTCAACAACCTGCTCTACAAGCGATGGGTAGACCGCAACCGCGCTTTCGTTGACAGCATTTCGGGCGGACGCATCGCTTATGTTCACGTTAAGGCGATGAATTCAGAGAGTTTCCGCACCGTTTACAGCGAACTCCTGAGCGACAAGAACCGCAACCGAGACGCTGTAATCGTAGACGAACGACATAATGGCGGTGGCTGGTTGCACGATGATCTATGCACCCTGCTCAACGGCAAGCAGTATCAGGAGTTTGTGCCTCACGGTAAGGTAGTTGGCCGCGATCCGTTCAACAAATGGGTGAAGCCATCCTGCGTCATGATCTGCGAGAACGATTACAGCAACGGTCACGGTTTCCCATGGGTTTACAAGGAACTCGGAATCGGCAAGCTGATCGGTGCTCCTGTAGCAGGAACCATGACAGCCGTATGGTGGGAAACGCTGATGGACAACACGCTGGTATTCGGTATTCCTCAGGTAGGCTGCCGCGACATGCGTGGTGTGTTTGGCGAGAATACCCAGCTGAACCCAGACATCGAGGTTTACAACAGTCCGGAAGATTTCATCAACGGCCATGATACTCAGCTCGAAAGAGCCGTCAGGGAAATGATGAAGAAATAAACAGAACGCCCTGCAAGGGTCAGAAGCAGAACCGCTTTTGTCCTTTGCAGGGCGATTTGTTTTTTGTAGCAGACAACATTATTTACTGAACCTTATTAACCCCACAATATCGGTAAAAACCCTTCTATCATGACATCAAAGCCTCTAAATCTTTACTTTTTTTCTTGAAAAGGGAGAAAAAGCAAGTGAAAAAGCCATAAAATAAAAAAAAATGAGTATCTTTGCAGAAGATAAAAAACAAGATTATGGGATTATTCGGATTATTCAGCAACAAAAAGAAAGAAACTCTCGATAAGGGACTTGAAAAAACCAAGGAGAGTGTGTTTGGCAAACTGGCGCGCGCCGTTGCCGGAAAGTCTACCGTCGATGATGATGTGCTCGACGATCTCGAAGAGGTACTCATCACTTCAGACGTAGGTGTAGAAACCACGGTCAAGATTATCCGCCGCATCGAAGAACGTGTGGCCCGCGATAAATATGTTTCAACCAGCGAGCTCAACCGCATTCTGCGCGAGGAAATCGCCATTCTCCTCTCCGAGAATCACAGCGATGACCTGGCAGACTGGGATCTCCCTGCCGACCATAAGCCTTACGTTATCCTCGTAGTAGGCGTAAACGGCGTGGGCAAGACAACCACCATCGGCAAGCTGGCTTACCAGTTTAAGAAAGCTGGCAAGAAGGTTATGCTGGGAGCTGCCGACACCTTCCGTGCTGCTGCCGTAGAGCAGATTTGCATCTGGGGCGAGCGCGTGGGTGTGCCTGTAGTGAAACAGCAGATGGGAAGCGACCCGGCAAGCGTGGCTTTCGACACCCTGCAGAGCGCCAAGGCAAACGGCGCCGACGTGGTGCTCATTGATACGGCTGGCCGTCTGCACAACAAGGTGAACCTGATGAATGAGCTCAAGAAAATAAAGGAAGTGATGAAGAAGGTAATGCCTGAAGCACCAGACGAGGTAATGCTCGTGCTCGACGGAAGTACCGGACAGAATGCATTCGAGCAGGCTAAGCAGTTCTCTGCCGTTACCAACATCTCTTCGCTCGCCATCACCAAGCTCGACGGAACCGCTAAGGGCGGCGTTGTCATCGGCATCAGCGACCAGCTCAAGGTGCCTGTAAAATACATCGGACTGGGCGAAGGAATGGAAGATCTGCAGCTCTTCAACAAGACAGAATTCGTAGACTCGCTCTTTAAAAATTAGAAAATGAAGAAAAATCAGATAGATATTATAACCCTGGGCTGCTCGAAGAACCTCGTAGACAGCGAATTGCTGATGAAGCAGTTTGAGGCAAACGGCTACCATTGTGTTCACGATTCAAAGCGCCCTCAGGGCGAGATTGCCGTTATCAACACATGCGGTTTCATCGAGGATGCAAAGCAGGAAAGCATCGACACCATCCTGGAGTTTATCCAGGCTAAGGAAGAAGGCCGACTCAGAAAGCTCTACGTAATGGGCTGTCTCTCGCAGCGCTACCAGAAGGAACTGGAAGAAGAAATGCCTGAAGTGGATAAATTCTACGGCAAATTCAACTACAAACAGCTTCTGCAGGAACTAGGCAAGGCGGAAGTCTCATCCTGCAACGGTCAGCGCCATCTCACCACTCCGCGCCATTATGCCTACATCAAGATAGCCGAGGGCTGCAACCGCCACTGTGCCTACTGCGCCATTCCTATCATCACCGGCAAGCACGTTTCCCGACCAAAGGAAGAGATTCTGCAGGAGGTGCGCGAACTGGTAGCTGAAGGCGTAAAGGAGTTTCAGATTATCGCTCAGGAACTCACCTACTACGGCGTAGATATTGACGGCAAGCATCATATTACCGAACTCATCAGCGAGATGGCTGATATTCCGGGCGTGAAATGGATTCGCCTGCATTACGCTTATCCGAACCAGTTCCCGATGGATCTTCTGGACGTGATGCGCGAGAAGCCAAACGTATGCAAATATCTCGACATTGCCCTCCAGCACATCAGCGACCACATGCTCACCAGCATGCATCGCCACGTAACGAAGCAGGAAACCATCAATCTGCTGAAGGCTATCCGCGAACGCGTGCCAGGCATTCACATCCGCACTACGCTGATGGTCGGATTCCCAGGCGAGACAGATGAGGATTTCCACGAACTTCTCGACTTCGTACGCGAACAGAGATTTGAACGCATGGGCGCCTTTGCCTACTCTGAGGAAGAAGGAACCTACAGCGCCACCCACTACGAAGACAATGTGCCTGCCGAAGTAAAGCAGCGCCGGCTGGACGAACTGATGATTCTGCAGCAAGACATCAGCTCTGAGATTGAGGCTGATAAAGTGGGCAAAACCATGACTGTTATCATCGACCGCAAGGAAGGCGATTACTACATCGGACGAACAGAGTTCTGCTCTCCGGAAGTAGACCCTGAGGTTCTGATCCGTGCCGATGAGAAGCGTCTGCGCGTGGGTTGTTTCTATCAGGTAGAAATTACTGCAAGCGAGGAATTTGACCTCTATGGCAAGGTGGTGAAATAATCATTCTCTCCCCCATAGCCTGGAGTTTTAGAAATTTTGACTACATATTAAATAAAATATGAACAACAAGGAATACATCGCAGAACTGGCTCAGCAAACCGGCTATTCGCAGGAAGACACCCAGAAGTTGGTGCGCAAGGCGATAGACGCTATGATTGCCGAGTTTGAGGATGGAGAAGCTGTCTCTATCCCCAATTTTGGCACCTTCGAAGTAAAGAAGCGCATGGAGCGAGTGGTGGTTAATCCTACTACCAAGAAGCGCCAGCTGGTGCCGCCTAAGTTGGTGTTGGGTTTCCGACCGGTTGCTTCGGTCAAGGAAAAACTAAAGAATGGAGGGGATGAGCAATGAGCAAATTCAGTTTAAATACACTCGGAAAACTGCTTGCTGACAAAAGCGGGCTGAGCCAGGTGGAAGCAGAACTCTTCATCCGGAAGATGTTTGATGTGTGCAACCAGGGACTCGAAGCCGACAAGCAGGTGAAGATAAAATGGCTGGGCACTTTTAAAGTACAGGCCACAAAAGACCGTGAGAGCATCAATGTGAACACGGGCGAGCGCTTCACCATTGAAGGCAGAGACAAACTCACCTTCACTCCTGACAACATCCTGAAAGAAATCGTGAACAAGCCATTCGCCCAATTTGAAACGGTGGTAGTAAATGACGGCGTAGATTTCGATGAAATAGATGAGAAGTTTGGAGAAGAACAGACAGAAGATGCTCCTGAACAAGTAATCGATTTTCTGGACGAAGAAAAAACTGCAACTCCAAATCCGGAGGGTGTCGTAATCGGATCTGAAAAGGAAAAAGAAGACGAAGACGAACTGGCAAAGCAAATTGCTATTGAACAAGCTAAACTGGAAAAATTAAAACAAGCCCAACTGGAGCAGGAAAGAATACAGAAAGAAAAGCTTGAAAAAGAAAAGCAAGAGCAGGAAAGACTGGAGCAAGAAAGACTGGAGCAAGAAAGACTGGAGCAGGAAAGACTGGAGCAGGAAAGGCTTGTGCAAGAAAGACTGGAGCAAGAGAAGCTTGAATTAGCCCAGCAACAGCAAGCCCTGAAAGCAGTTGTTGAACCTGCAGTACCTGCATCAGATGAATCTGAAGAAGAAGAGGAGGAAGAAGAATCTTCCAATTCTCATCATATTGTTATTCCTCGCTATCTGGTCGTTGCAGTCTGTCTCATCGTAGTAGCTTTGATTGGCGGAATGGGATGGTTTGCCTTCAACTATGGTCAGATGACTGCCCAGCGCGATCATCTAGCCATGCAGCTAAACCAGTATCATCAGACTCCAGCCAAGAAAGTCCCAGCCAAACCAGCTGCCGCCCCACTCTCTCAGGAACAGAAACTCCGCCAGAAAGCGATGGAAGATAGTATCCGTATGGCTAAAACTGCAGAAGCAGTAAAACTGGCTGAAAATTCGGATGAGGAAAGTGCTAACGCTGAAAAAGCTAAGCAGACTGAAGCAAAAGCTAAGGCTGAAGCGAAAGAAAAGGCTAAAGATAAAGCCGAAGAAAAGGCTGCTTCGAAAATAGCATCATCCCAGTATGATAAGGATGCTCGCGTACGCACGGGAGCTTACCGAATCATAGGAGTTGCCCAAACCGTTACGGTTGGCGCCGGTCAGACCCTCGAACAGATCAGCACCCGCTATTTAGGTTCCGGCATGGAATGCTACGTAGAAGCCCTGAATGGTACAAGCACCGTAAAGGCCGGACAGAAAATCAAGATTCCGAAACTGGAATTGAAGAAGAAAAAGAAATAAAATACTGAACAAACAAAAAATCGCCCTGTAAGAGCAAATGTAATTTTGCACTTACAGGGCGACATTGTTTTATGTAACATTACTTGCCCAATACTTCATCAAGCAAAGTATAGAAAGCAGGATCCTCACCAACGATGGTCTTGATAATCTTACCGTTAGCATCAATCACAATCTTAGTAGGGAAACCCTGAACAGCATAGTCGCTGAGAACCTTACTGTCCTTTGGATTGTAAACATGAATCCATGGCAACTGGTGCTTCTCAACAGCAGCCTTCCACTTAGCCTCTGTATCATTACAATCTACACCAAGAATTTCAAACTTACCCTTGTACTTCTCGTAATACTCCTTCATCTTAGGCATTCCCTTGATGCACCATCCGCACCATGAACCCCAGAAATCGAGAACTACAATCTTACCACGAAGGCTGGAAAGCTTGAAATCATTTCCCTTAATATCCTTCAGCGTAAAGTCAGGAGCCTCAACACCGGCAGCCTGCACCTTCTTAGCCTTCTCCTCAGCCTCAGCACGCTTCTTAGCCATATCAATCATTGGCTGGTAGAAAGCCTTCATTCTGCCGTTCTTCACATTCTCTGAGAGCAAGCCCAGCAGTTTCTCCATCTTTGCAACATCATCAAACTGCTCGAAGATTGTAGCACAGGCCTCATAATCAGGATGCTGTTTTACAAAATCGAAAATCTTATCGTCCTTTGCCTTTTGCAGGGCAGGAGCCTTCTGCTCATATTCTGCCATGATGGTCTGCTGGGTCTCACCATTCTTGATTCTCTGGTTTAGAGAAGCTTCATAATCTCTCAACTCCTTATTTGCAGTCTCCAGCAGGACATCTACTTCATGATACTGCTGATAGAACTTAGAACCCGAAATATCAAAGCGGGTCTTTGCATCGCCCTTAACTTCAGCCTTCTCGCCAGGAACACAAGGCAGATTGAACATAAACTGACCTGCGCCACGATAAGTTTCAGGTGAGAGGAAAACGTATCCGGCAGCCTTATCAAGGTTTGCAGAATAGGTAAACTTGCCATTCTTCACCAAAACCGTATCCATTTTAACATTTCTGCCCTTGTAAACAAGTACAGAATCGGAATTGAAATTCTTCAAATCCACCTTCAACTGGAAGTTGCTCTTCTGAGCCATTGCAACGGTTGATGCAAGCATCAACGCCGCAGATAAAATCGCTGTTTTCATTTTTCTTTTATTATATTTATTCTGATTACACCTTATTATATATAGGGACGAAGAACGCCTGATTCATCTTCATCCTTATTCTTCATACTCAGTAGTATCCTCAATACCCGCCTCGGCCAAAGCCTCCTTGCGCTCTACGCAGGTTCCGCATTTGCCACAATGCTTCTCTCCGCCCTTATAGCAGCTCCAGGTTTCAGCATAGTCAATGCCCAACTTCTTACCTATCTCAGCAATCTGCCCTTTGGTAATATTCGTATAAGGAGCCACCACGCGCACATCAACGAACGTTCCTGCTTCAGCAGCCTCATCTATCGCCTTGATAAACTCCGGACGGCAGTCTGGATAAATCGTATGATCACCACCATGGTTAGCAATGAAAACTTTCTTCAGGTTGTTACTCTCAGCAATGCCGATGGCAATGCTCAGCATGATTCCATTACGGAAAGGAACCACCGTACTCTTCATATTATCATCAGCATAATGACCCTCAGGAATCGCATCGGCACCTTCAAGAAGAGAACTCTTGAAATACTGATGCATGAAACCCAAATCTATCGTAATATGCTTGATTCCCAAACGCTCACAATGCATCTTGGCGAAAGGAATTTCACGCTCATTATGATTACTTCCATAGTTAAAACTAATGCCGAGTGCAATCTCGTCTTTCTTATCGTAGAGCAGCGTGATGCTATCCATGCCACCGCTCACAATGATTACTGAATCCTTCATTTTACTTTGAATTTTGAATTTTGAACTGTATGATTACTTTTTACTTCACCCGAACAGGCAGCGGAATGCTTCTTCCACCTTCCTTACGGGATGAATTTCTATCTTATATTTCTTATGGTCGAAACCATGATTGTTGTATTTCGGGATGATGATGTGCTGGAATCCCAGTTTCTCAGCCTCAGCAATACGCTGCTCGATACGGCTCACCGGACGGACTTCACCGCTCAGACCTACCTCGCCCGCCATACACCAGCCTTGCTCGATAGGTGTGTCAACATTGCTGCTCAATACGGCTGCCAACACACTCAAGTCCATGGCAGGATCGGTTACTCTCAATCCTCCGGCTATATTCAGGAACACGTCCTTCTGCATCAGTTTGAACCCCACACGTTTCTCTAGAACCGCCAGGAGCATGTTCAAACGGCGCTGGTCAAAACCAGTTGCCGAACGCTGCGGAGTTCCATAGGCAGCTGTTGAAACCAAAGCCTGCGTCTCTACCAGGAACGGACGAACACCCTCGATGGCTGCGCTGATGGCAACACCCGAAAGCCCGTCATGATCTTCAGTAAGCAGCAACTCTGAAGGATTGCTCACCTGTCGGAGTCCGCCTTGCATCATCTCGTAGATTCCCAACTCTGAAGTACTTCCGAATCGGTTTTTGATGCTTCTCAAGATGCGGTACATGTAATGCTGGTCGCCCTCAAACTGAATCACCGTATCTACGATGTGCTCCAGAATCT
>ERZ1034976.2432-NODE-2432-length-12723-cov-34.073255_pt1 | contig 12723 bp, 10 predicted proteins | sample MGYA00520623_ERZ1034976 | MGnify/ENA primary metagenome ERZ1034976 (study PRJEB33766, sample SAMN09781774) | gut metagenome | biome: gut microbiome | host: Homo sapiens | place: Madagascar | study: EMG produced TPA metagenomics assembly of the PRJNA485056 data... | reverse complement strand
CATATAGCACCTCTAAACATAATAGTCACATCTTATAAAGTATATCACAGAACTTTGATTTGTAAAGATTTTCGTTGCAAATACATTTATAAAAATATGGCAAATTCACCCTTGTTATAATTATATGCAAAAAATTGCAATTTGTCACATAACAAAGGCTGTCCTTTATCAGGGCAGCCTTATAAAAATATCCGGTAATTTTATCACTCTAGTACTTATTAACATAGTTAAGCGGATTAACAGGAGAACCTCCAACCCATATTTCAAAATGAAGATGCGGACCTGTACTGTAGCCTGTATTACCTGATGCGGCAATAGCCTGTCCCTGTGATACGCTCTGTCCAACGCTTACATTTATAGAACTAAGATGACCATATCTTGTCATTGTTCCGTTACTGTGCGTTATATCTACGCAATATCCATAATCAGCAAACCATCCTGCTCTTGTTACAGTTCCTGCTGCTGCTGCTGTAACTGTTGTTCCCTGTGTTACAGACCAGTCAACACCTTTATGAAGACTTCCCCATCTGTAGCCATATCCTGACGAGAACGAACCTCCAGCTACCGGCTTTAAATATGTTGGAGGGGTAAGGGTTCCAACCGCAATAGTCTTAGGAACAGATTCCTTAATAATATCTTCCTTTACATATGTTCTTCCAGTCTCATTACCATTAGTATAAGTAACCTCTGCTATTACTGCTCTGTGTCCTACAGTGCCTTCAGATATAACAGTATTGGTTCCTCTGTAATTAGTATTATCATCCTCATAATTAGGCTCTGCTTCGTAATCCTCCTCATAACTCATCTGATAAGTTGTTATAACTGATATCTCTGACTTTGGAACAGTAATAATTATTGAGTCTCCTGGTGCAATAACACTATTCTCTGTCAGATTAGAATTAAGACTTAATAACTCTGATATTGTAAGTCCGTTATTCTGGGCAATAACTGATAAAACATCTCCTGCCTGAACAGTATATACTGTCTTTTCAGCATGCTCCTTAGTTATATTTTCATAGGCATCTGTAACTGAAGTTGTTACAGCATTATCTGCCGGTACTTCAACAACAACCACATCATTACTGAAACCAATACCTGTAAGCCCGTCTCCGTCAGCAACAGTCTGCCCATCCTGTGATACCGCTGTACCACTGATAGCTGATGAAACAATCTCTGCTGCTGTACTTTCTTTAGCCTTCTCATTAACTGAAACAGTATAAGTTCCTGTAGCAGCATCAAGTGTATCAAGAGACACTGTAAATGCATTGTTCGGATCATACTTCTGTATCAGCTTCTCAAATAACTTTATTACATCTTCCTTAGACTCCAATGTAACAACGAAATCTCCAAGTCTTACTGTATAATACATATGGAAATCAACATCCATAACATTATCGAACATATAACTGTAAATAGCGCCTGACAACTGATTCACACTCATTCTTTGTGCAACAGTCCTGCTTTCTTTATTAATCTCAATGTCAGGATCCATATACACAACATCACTATACTGTGCACTTAATTCCTGTCTTGCTGAAGCAAGAGCAATAATAACCTCTTCTTCAGTGTTGGCTGCACCAACCTTCATGCCATTAATTGTTATACTATAATAATCAGCTTCCGTTTTTAATAAATTTTTAGTCAAAAATGGAATTGCTATAATACAGACAAGGCTCGCAACTGTCATTGTGTTAATCATTGTGAGCTTCATTCGTCTGCCATATCTTGACAAGCGTTCCATGAGTTCCTCCAAATACTATGTTAATATATAGTTATCTTCTTGTAATATCTTTGTAACAATTTCGTAACAATTATACTAACACAGGATATTTGGTTTGTAAACCCTATTTTTTCTTTCTGGAAGATTTTGGCTTAGAAGGCTTCTGTACGGAATATCCGAACTTACCTATGAAATCACCAAGTCCATAATATCTTCCATGCGAATATGCAATAAGGTCTGCATCTGACAAATGCAGTGTTCCCTTCTCATCTAACAGGCTTTCATCTACATTTACAGCCATAACCTCTGCTATAAACATATCGTGGCTTCCAAGCTCTAACACCTGCTTTACCTTACATTCGATATTGACAGGACTTTCTGCAATTGCCGGAGCTTCAATCTTAACTGATGGTACTGCTGTAAGATGCATATCTGCAAATTTGTCAACGTCCCTACCAGATTTTACTCCACAATAATCAGTGGCTCTCGCAAGCTTTCTTGTTGTAAGATTAATAACGAATTCTCCCGTTTCCTTAATAATGTCATGGCTGTAGCGCTCTTTTCTTACAGATATCGAAACCATCGCCGGATCAGAGCATACAGTTCCTGCCCATGCAACCGTAATAATATTAGGCTTCTCTCCTTTTCTTGCACAGCTTACCATAACAGCAGGCACAGGATAGAGCATATTGCCGGCTCTCCATGTCTGCTTCTTAGCTTTCTCGTTCTTCTTTATCTTCTCACTCATGCGTTAAGTGCCTCCTTAACATGATGGTATCCTTCCAGTATAATAGCCGCATGGTCTGCTGCCAGCGCATCGCCGTCAACAACCTTATATGTGCGGTTCTTAAGAATACCTTTTCTATAGGTAACTTCCACTCTTGCACAGATATTAATATTCTTATCTACATTGGACAGCCTGCACAGCCATTCTTCCTTAACAAGTGACTTACCCTCTGTCTTATTAACCAGCTCATCTGATATATCAAACCATCCGGCCTCTCTTGCATCATCACCAGCCTGAGCCTTCTGGCTGCCTTCATCTATCAATGCAACAAATGCTGTTGTAATAATCCTTGTTCTTGGGTCACGGTCATAATCGCCATATGACTTAAGCTGTTCTGCTTCAATATCATGCAGACCAGTTTCCTCCTGAAGTTCTCTTAAAGCCGCATCATATAGATTCTCTTTAAACTCAACAAAGCCTCCCGGACACGCCCACAATCCAATACATGGATGATTTCCTCTTTTTATAAGAAGAATCCTCTTAACCTGTGAATCTTCCTTTGTAAATACAAGCGTATCCACAGTGTTGCATGGATTCTGATATTTATCAGGGTCGTATTTGTCAAGGAAAACAGCCAGACTATCACCAGCTTTATTAAGTTCTCCCGTTCCCACAAAACATTTATTCTGCTCTTCACTTAAATATTTCATCGTTTCTCTCCCTTACCTGCACCAAACCATTTAATTCTTGTATCCTTTGCTCCACAGAACTTCCTGTGTATGAAATCATCCAGCACCTCATTAAAGCTGCAGAATTTATCTACAAGTACAATAACAAATGTTTCTTTATATTTTGGTGGTGTAACTGTCAATGGAAACATATGCTTTGCAATCATGTCTCCCTCTTTTTCTGTTATATCAAAATACTTTCCTGCATTCTTAAGTGCCTTTGTAGGATGCTCAAAACCATGAAGTCTCTCACCCTTCCCAGGCGAATACTTGTGCCAGTCGTACAGAAACAGATCATGTAAAAGTCCTGCCTTAGCTCCTGCCTTCTCATCAAGATGTAATTTCTTGCACACAAGATAATTATAATAAGAAACATGTACGCTGTGCCCGAAAAGGCTTGTACGTCCATGATGCGAATATTTCTTCATACTCTGTATCACATCATCTGAAAACAGCTTATTCATCCTGTTCTTATATTCCCTGCCAGACTCATTCTGCTTAATGTGTCCTAACTTATATCTATTACATATTCTGTCTATCGCATTAGAATATTCATCTTTCTTAATTCTCGCCTTGTATACCGGTCTAATGCTTCTTCCTTTGTAAGAATTAATCTTAACTGACATATAGTTCTCCATTCCTGCCTGCCCACACAGGCACGCAAACTTGTGTATACGAAATTAAAAATACCCGGAAAGAATTATATCATAAATGCCTGTACATTTGCATAAATATAATTATTAATATATTCAACATTTAAGTTGTATGATTATAGAAATTGTGCTAAACTATGCACATAATCACTTGCATTTTTATGCAGAAATATGATTCGGAGGAGAATATAATATGGATGGTAATGTTATAGTTGGACAGTCAGGAGGACCTACTTCTGTTATCAACTCAAGTCTTGCTGGGGTATATAAGACAGCCATAGACAGAGGAGCTAAGAAAGTTTATGGTATGCTCCACGGTATTAAGGGACTTCTTGATGGTCAGTATGTTGACCTTTCAGAGAAGATTAACTCTACAATGGATATCGATTTATTAAAGAGAACACCTTCATCTTATCTTGGTTCATGCAGGTACAAGCTCCCTGAGATAAGCGAAGACAGAGAAACATTTGATAAGATTTTCAAGATTCTTGATGATCTTGATATCAAATATTTCTTCTATATTGGTGGTAACGACTCAATGGATACTATCAAGAAGTTATCTGATTACGCAATCGTTACCGGAAGCGATATTAAATTCATGGGTGTACCTAAGACTATTGATAATGACTTAGCTGTTACAGACCACACACCAGGATTTGGTTCTGCTGCCAAGTTTATCGCAGCTACTATGAAGGAAATCATCAGAGATGGTCTTGTATATGATTATCCTACAGTTACTATTGTAGAGATTATGGGACGTAATGCCGGATGGCTTACAGCCGCTGCTGCTCTTGCAAAGAGTGATGACTGCGAAGGTGTAGACCTTATCTACCTTCCAGAGAAAGTATTTGATATCGACCATTTCATGGCAAGAGTTAAAGAAATTGCAGCTAAGGGCCGTTCAATGGTTATCGCTGTTTCAGAAGGTATTAAGGTTGCTGACGGAAGATATGTATTCGAGCTTTCAGAGCATGTAGAGTTCGTAGATGCATTTGGCCACAAGCAGCTTGCTGGTTCAGCTAAATTCCTTGCTAACAAGATTGGTGCTGAACTTGGCATCAAGACTCGTGCTATCGAGCTTTCAACACTTCAGCGTTGTGCGGCTCATATGACAAGCCGTACAGATATCACAGAAGCATACAACGTTGGTGGTGCTGCTGTTAAGGCTGCATTTGAAGGCGAGACAGGTAAGGTTGTTGTTCTTAAGAGAGTTTCTGATGATCCATATATGTGCATCACAGAGACTAATGATGTTCACCAGATTGCTAACATCGAAAAGAAAGTTCCTCTTGAGTGGATTACAGATGATGACTTCGTAACAGACGACCTCATCCACTACATCAGACCACTTATCCAGGCTGAGCTTTCACCAATCATGGTAGACGGTCTTCCAAGACATCTTAATATTAATGCATAATAATAATCTTATTACATAATAAAAAGCAGGTAGGGAATTTCCTCACCTGCTTTTTTGTTTCTGTCTCTACACTGATATGCTCTTACCAGTATACAACTGATAATATCTGCCCTTCTCTTCTATGAGCTGGTCGTGTGTTCCACGCTCGATAATTCTTCCCTGCTCCATAACCATAATACAGTCTGCATTGCGGACTGTAGAAAGTCTGTGTGCAATAACAAATGATGTTCTTCCTGACATAAGCGCATCCATACCCTTCTGGACAAGTCGCTCTGTTCTTGTATCAATAGATGAAGTAGCTTCATCAAGAATAAGTACAGGTGGGTCTGCTACCGCTGCTCTTGCAATTGCAAGAAGCTGTCTCTGTCCCTGGCTTAAATTAGCACCTCCGCCATGAAGCACAGTGTTATAGCCATCAGGAAGTCTCTTGATGAATCCGTCAGCATTGGCAAGTCTTGCTGCTGCGATGCATTCCTCATCACTCGCCTCAAGCCTTCCGTATCTGATATTATCCATGATTGTACCCGTAAAGAGGTTAGTATCCTGAAGAACGATACCAAGGCTTCGTCTTAAATCATTTTTCTTAATATTGTTGATGTTAATTCCATCATATCTGATCTTACCATCCTGAATATCATAGAACCTGTTGATAAGATTAGTGATTGTAGTTTTTCCTGCTCCGGTACTTCCGACAAATGCAATCTTCTGTCCCGGTGTAGCATACATTTTAATATCGTGAAGTACCATTTTGTCCGGATTATAGCCAAAGTCAACTCCGTCAAATGTTACATCACCAGCAAGTCTTGTGTACTCTGCACTACTGCCGTCATTTGCCGGCTTCTTCCATGCCCACATCTCAGTATTTTCTTCTGTCTCGATAAGCTCATTGTTCTTGTTGTATCTTACATTTACAAGCTCAACGAAACCTTCGTCAACCTCCGGCTTCTCATCACATAACTCAAATACTCTTCCGGCACCAGCCATCGCCATAACGATACTGCTCACCTGCTGGCTTATCTGTGTTACAGGCTGTGTAAAGCTCTTATTTAAACTTAAGAAAGCAACAAGTGTACCAATAGTAAGTCCTGAAAAATCACTCAGAGCAAGAATACCACCAACTATTGCACATAAAACATAGCTGATATTACCTATATTACCATTAACAGGCATTGTGATATTAGCAACCTTGTTCGCATTGTTTGCACTCTCACGAAGCCTGTTGTTAATCTCCTTAAACTGCTCAATACTCTTATCCTCGTGGCAGAACACCTTTACAACCTTCTGTCCTTCCATCATTTCCTCGATATAAGCATTAACCTTACCGATATCCTTCTGCTGCTCAACGAAATACTTTCCGGAAAGTGCACTCAGCTTAGAAGTTACATAAAGCATAATAACAACCATCACAACCGATACGATTGTAAGCGGAATATCAAGCACAATCATACTTACAAATGTAGATACAAGTGTAATGCATGAATTGATAACCTGAGGTATACTCTGACTTATAAGCTGTCTTAATGTGTCGATATCGTTAGTATATACTGACATGATATCGCCGTGTGCATGAGTATCAAAATACTTAATAGGAAGTGACTCCATATTAGTAAACAGCTCTAATCTCAACTTCTTTAAAGTTCCCTGACCAACATTTACCATAATTCTGTTGTAGCAATATGAACATAATACACCGACCATAAGAACTGCAGCGAGCTTGATAAGTGCGCCTGCAAGCGGTGCATAATCATGTACTGCTGACTGTGTCAGCGGAATAATATAACTGTCAATAAGCTTCTGGATAAACAGCGTTGCTATCAGTGTTGTAAGTGCTGAAACAAGAATGCACACAAGCACTGCTATACACGAAAACTTATAATTCTTTAAAATATATCCAAGCAGCCTCTTCATAAGAGGAAGTGGATTTTCTTTATTCTTCTTATTCTTCATATCAATATTCTTATCCATATGCTGCCTCCTATTCTCCTGCCTCGTCAAAATCACCGCCGCCCTGTGTCTGGACCTCGTAGATTTCGCGGTAAACCTTATTGTTCTCAACAAGATTTTCATGAGTATCAAAACCACTCACACAGCCATTCTCAAGCACCAATATTCTGTCTGCGTCCTGAATACTTGAAATTCTCTGTGATACGATAATCTTGGTAGTTCCTGGTATCTTTGTTGCAAATGCTTTCTTAATCTTAGCGTCTGTGGCTGTATCAACAGCACTTGTTGAATCATCAAGAATAAGAACCTTCGGGTGCTTAAGCAGCGCTCTTGCGATACAGAGTCTCTGTCTCTGACCACCGGAAACATTGCTTCCACCCTGCTCAATCCATGTATTGTATTTATCAGGCATTCTCTCAATGAATTCATCTGCACATGCCTGACGGCAGGCTTCTATGCAATCCTCCTCAGACGCATTTTCATCGCCCCATCTCAAATTATCAAGAATAGTTCCTGAGAAAAGCACATTTTTCTGAAGAACAACTGAAACCTCATTACGAAGAGTTTCAAGATCGTAGTCTCTTACATCAATTCCGCCTACGCATACAGAACCATCCTTAACATCATACAGACGACTTATCAGATTAACGAAGCTTGACTTTCCGCAACCCGTTCCGCCTATAATACCGATTGTTTCGCCCGCATTTATATGGATATCTATGTCTTCAAGAGCATCCTTGTCGCTGTCTTTCTTGTATGTGAAGTTCACATGGTTGAAATCGATTCTTCCATCAGGTACTTCCATAACCGGATTCTCCGGATTAGTAATATCAGCCTTCTCATTAAGAACCTCAGCAATTCGTCTTGCACTCGCTGCACTCATTGAAACCATAACAAATATCATAGAAAGCATCATAAGTGACATCATCATGCTCATTACATAGCAAAACATTGATGTCAGGTTACCCGTTGTCATAGTTCCATCAGTAATAAAATGTGCTGCAAACCATGAAAGTGCAATAATACTTCCGTATATAACAAACATCATAATAGGATTGTTGAATGCAAGCCATGATTCCGCCTTAACAAATGTTTTGTAAAGATTCCCGGCAGCCTTACTGAATTTCTTATTCTCATGGTCTTCTCTTACAAATGCTTTGACAACTCTGATTCCTGTGACATTCTCCTGAACACTCGCATTTAAATCATCATATTTAGCAAAACCTTCTGTGAATATTGGAGTCACCTTATATATAATAAAAAAGAGTACAAACCCAAGAAGAATAAGCGCACCTAAGAATATAAGACTTAATGTAGGATTGATAACAAAACACATAACCATACTGCATATCATCATAAGTGGTGCTCTTACTGCAATTCTTAAAATCATCTGATATGCATTCTGCACATTTGTAACATCAGTAGTCATACGGGTAATAAGACCTGCTGTGCTGTATTTGTCTATATTAGAGAATGCGAAATTCTGGATATTCGAATAGATTCCCTCTCTTAAATTACATGCAAAGCCGGTAGAGGCCAAAGCCGAATATTTTCCTGCCTGAATTCCAGCAAACAGACTTATAAATGCAAGCATAAGCATAAGTCCACCGTACATCAACACCTTGCTCATGTCTCCCGCCTGAATACCCTTATCGATAATACTTGCCGTAACAAACGGAATAAGTATTTCCATAAGAACTTCAACAATTATATATATTGGCGTCTTTATCGAGACTTTTTTATACTCACCAATATATGCTGATAAAGTTTTTAACATTTCTTACACTTCCTTTCACAGTTATTCACATCATCGTATACTTTTTGTAACAGACGGTGTAATTCTTCTTTTTCATCAGCAGAAAGCGATGAAAGAAACCATTTTTCTTTGTCATGCATTGCCTTGCCTGCATGAACGCACATGTCTCTGCCCTTGTCTGTTATTCTCACATGCTTGACTCTCTTATCTGAAGGGTCATAGAAGCTTTCTATCATCCCCTTCTTTTCAAGCCTTGCTGCTGTTCCCGCTATTGTCGCCTGGGCTACGCCAAAGTGCTTCTCAAGCTCCTTAAGCGTAATACATTCATCTTTAGTTTCATTAATTATCATAAGCATCTTAACCTGTGAAGATGTCATGTCATCTGCTCTTAACTCCTCATTGGCACATCTTCCAAGAATATCATTAAGACGCTTTATAAGCTCTCCACAATGGAGTGACTCTCGCTGCATATCTGCTCCTTTCGTAACAAAACGGCATCAGAACCTGCCATTCTTCTAATAAAAATCTTAAGTAGCTTTGATATATTACAAAAATGACAGCACGCTGTCAATAGCGTGCTGTCATTTTTATTTTTATTTAATATTTTATGTTATCTGTAATAAGCAGGCTTCAGATGAACCGGCACCCCATCTGAATACTCCGCAATATTAGTTCCCTGAATAAGTGGTCTTACATACTTAATATACTCATCAGAAATATCTGTTCCATCTGCGGTTATCCACTCTGCTGGGAACTTCTTTTCCTTATTGCATATATCGTTCACATCTGCAAGTCCGTAATTAATCTCATATCCGTTAGTATCATCTCTTACAAACGTAATCATTTTTCCAGTTTCACCGTCAAGAGCTGCTACAACCGCTGCCTTTCCTGCTTTTTCGGCTTCATCAATATCTGTTGCTGAAGCAAGAAGTGATGAGCATCTCTGTGGAAGATTAAGTTCAATACTTCTGCATTTAATTCCAAATTCTGCTTTAACATAATTTTCAAGATACTTTCCACAGCCTGTAAGCATCTTATGTCCAAAACCATCAACCGATGCTGCATCTGCATATTCACATATGAATCTGCCGTCTTTGTCCGCAATTCCTTCTGATACGCACACGACAACTGCAGTTTCCTGTTCAAGTGCCGCCTTAAGTGACTTCTTGAATTCTTCCATATCAAATGCATGCTCTGGCATATATATAAGATAAGGATTTCTGCTATACTCTGTTCTTGCAAGTACTGATGCCGCTGTAACCCAGCCTGCATGCCTTCCCATAAGTTCAACAATTGTCACAGACGGATGTGCATAACATGTTGCGTCAAGTATAATTTCTTTTAATGTTGAAGCAACATATTTTGCAGTTGAACCATACCCTGGAGTATGATCTGTCATTACAAGATCATTATCAATTGTCTTAGGTACACCTATAAATCTTATGTCCGATTTCTTCAATAATGCCACTCTTGATAATTTTGACACTGTATCCATTGAATCATTGCCACCAATATAGAACACATATCCAATGTTCATCTGTGCAAATGTATCAAACAATTTATCATACACCTTATCCCCTAAATCTTCTGGAAGCATATACCGGCAGCTTCCAAGAAAAGAAGCCGGTGTTATCTTTAATCTATCAATCGGCTCATTATCTGCCACTTCAGAAAGATTAATAAAATTGCCTGCCAGAAATCCCTCAATTCCATGCACCATGCCGTACACAGTGCCAATCTTTTCCCTATTCCTAAGTCCTTCCTCAATCACTCCATATAATGATGAATTAATAACCGCTGTTGGTCCGCCTGACTGACCTACCAGAATATTCTTTAACATACTCATGCCTCCTATACCTTGTTGGGTAGTGTCAACTCTGACACTACACTTTTCTATTTTTTCTTTATATTTCAAGGGTTTTCACATATTTTTGCATAAAAAAAGTGACTACCCCCTAAATAACCAGTATAATTGAATCACCACAAAACAATTATCCGTATAGAGAAAGGTAATCACCTATGGACATTATATTATATCTGATTCAATTAATTCAACATCTTTATAAACAAAACTGCTGGTTAGTTCTTTTTATCTGTAAATATATCCCTCTCAAACAGTGGGCTTATGATGATTCTAAGTCTCCTGCATATCAGAAATTCAAGATTGATGAACTTCCACGCATCATATCTTATGAACAGGACTGGAAATGGAATGACCTTATCACTTACTATGAACAACGCTATAGCAAAACCATAAACCCCACTTTTCGCAGGGTTGAATGCGACATTCCTGATGACTGCACCTGTCCTGTCTGCAATGCTCCAAAGCCTTACCTTACCTGGAATGATGGTAAAAAGAAGTCCCAAATCAGATGCAAAGTCTGCCTGAACCTGCATTCCCCATCTGATGACAGCAGCTTCTCTAAAACTCATAAACTCCGCTGTCCTCATTGCTCACGCATACTCGAACCTATAAAGAATCGTAAGCACTTTATTATTCATAAATGCAAAAATTCCAAGTGTCCTTTTTATCTTCACAACCTCAAAAAAGTAAAAAAGGAACATCTCATCGAAGAAAAAAGTAAATACAAACTTCACTACATCTACCGTGAATTCACGATAGATTTCTTTCGCATGGACTTAAATTCTCTTCCTAAAAATGCTTCTTCCCTTAAGTTCAGCAAGTTTGATAAAAATGTAATGGGACTCTGCCTTACTTATAAAGTCAACCTCGGATTATCTTTACGCAAAACAGCTGAAGCGCTTAAGGAGATTCATGGCATACACATATCTCATCAGCAGGTAGCCAACTACTGTAAAACTGCAGCCATCTGCATTAAGCCATTCACTGATAACTATAATTATGGTGTCGGCAAAGCTTTTACTGCTGACGAAACCTACATAAAAATCCGTGGTGTCAAAGGCTATGTCTGGTTTATCATGGACGCCGCCAAAAGAGCCATTATCGGTTACCAGATATCTGATAACCGTGGTGTCGGTTCATGCATTCTTGCAATGCGCATGGCTTTCAGACATCTTAAAGAACTTCCTAAAGATTTCAGGTTTATTGCTGACGGCTACAGCGCCTATCCTCTGGCTGCACAGCAGTTCTACAGAGAATCTGAAGGAAAAATAAACTTTGATATAACCCAGGTCATTGGACTTACCAACGGCGATGCTGTTTCAACTGAGTTCAGACCATTAAAGCAGATGATTGAAAGACTTAACCGTACTTACAAACAATCCTACAGACCTACAAATGGTTTTAACAACATCGACGGTGCCAACTACGACCTTGCTTTGTGGGTTACTTATTACAACTTCCTGCGGCCACACAAAGAGTTTAAATATAAGCCGCCTGTACAGGATTCTGGTTTAGCCATGGCTGGTAATATGCCGGGTAAATGGCAATACCTCATAGCAATGGGACAACAGACAATACTGCGCATGCAGCAAAACTGTTCTTAGATTCTGAGCCAGAGGTAAACAAACCAGCCACCGCCTTGCGGCTCTGCCCTTGATGGTACAAAAAAGAACTGCTAAACTGCTGTACCCGACGCAAAACTAAACTGTTCTTTAGTTCTTCGCCGTCGGTGAATAACCTACAGCAGTTCTTTTTTTGTGCCGTCAAGGGTGGCGTCCGACTATCTCATCATAAAATATTTACATTTTTCAATGTACAAAAGTATCTTTTTGTTTTTTCATATGTCATTTGACACTATCTTATGTAAGATTTTCCATATGTTATATCAATTTCGTAAACACATACAGCACCACT
>ERZ1034976.2430-NODE-2430-length-12733-cov-8.319845_pt1 | contig 12733 bp, 8 predicted proteins | sample MGYA00520623_ERZ1034976 | MGnify/ENA primary metagenome ERZ1034976 (study PRJEB33766, sample SAMN09781774) | gut metagenome | biome: gut microbiome | host: Homo sapiens | place: Madagascar | study: EMG produced TPA metagenomics assembly of the PRJNA485056 data... | reverse complement strand
ATCATTATATGGTTATTGGAACAAACCTATATTGATAGTTCACTATGTTCCAGAAACTTTGGAGGTTTATTATGAACACCACTATGACTATGACAAACGCAGAAGCAAAGGCAATCATCAACGCAAACGCAATCGGAAACGATACAAAGGCATCTCTGAGAATGAAAATGTTTGACATCGTATTTAAGAATACGATTGAACGTTCAAGAGAAAACATGACAATGAAAAAGGCAGAACTCATGAAGAGAGTTTTCGCTTGCTTTATCACAGCAACAAAAATCAGAGTTGAATCTGCTACAGATATCACTACCTACAAATTCAACAATGAAAAAACCTGGGAAAAAGAAGCAAAGGCATTCATCTACCAACTGATTGATGAAACCATCTGGTTTGAAGATGTCTATGAAAATGGATTCTGCTGCAGAAATGCAAACAATTCTTACAGAATTACTTGCAAGTAATTCTGTAAGAGAATGAAGAAGAACGGACTTTACATCCGTTCTTCTTTTTTTGTTTATTTACTTAATATCAGAAACTTTCACCCATCCAGTAACATAATTACCGATTGGTGTTTTGCCTACATTACTAATAGAGTTTGTAATACGAATTCTACCATTTGATACTTCATTACTATAGATGTAGTAAGTGCCAGATTTCTTAGCGGAATAATTAGAAGAAGATGCAGAAGCATACAATGCTGCACTTCTCAAAGTAATTTTATTACCAGCTTTTAGTGTTACAGAAGAAGAGGATGTTGTTGTACCCTTTACCAAAGAAACATCAACCCATCCAGTAACATAATTACCGATTGGTGTTTTACCTACATTACTAATAGAGTTTGTAATACGAATACGGTTGCTAATTACTTCTGTACTATATACATAGAATGTACCAGATTTTCTTATACCAGACTTTGCAGATGCAGAAGCGTATAGTGTAGCACCAGATAGAGTTACTTTTGCACCAGCTTTAATTGTTGTCGCGGAAGTAGATGGAGTTGTCGGTTTAGCCGGAGTTACTGGAACAGTTTTATTTTTATATACATCATCTTTTGTTAAACCATAATACTGATAGAAATCAGATGTAACTGTGTTATTGTTTACACATTCATTACCTTTCCAAATATTACTCGTTCTGCAATCTAGATGAATAGATGTATATGAAGATGTGATATTAGCAATACCACCAACGCCCAAATCCTGTGCAGCACAAGAAACAAGCTTAGTGGAAATTGCCTTTTTATTTTTATCATATAACACAACATCAGCTGCATTACCAATACCATGCTGGCCAACAAATCCACCAATCTTCTTATCGTAATCTGGACAACGATATCCACTATTTACAATAATCATAGAACATTCGAAAGTTTCAAATAGCTTTTCAAGAATATATACAAGGTATAGGTTAATCTTAATTTCATGTGATTTACCACACTTACACTTAAATTCTTGAACATTGAAATGTTTAGATATTTGTGTTCTATCATTTACATTAAATGAAGTAACCTTATTTTCTGGTGCCTTAGCTGTAGTAACAAGATAACCTGTTGGAGTTACTGGTTTAGATTCATTAACAGAACCAGTAAGATTATTTAATCCAAGAGCTTTAATCTTTTCTGGATAATTATCCACATAACAGTAATCAAGATCTACATTACCAGAAATACCAGCTACTTTACCAGTGGAAGAATATTGCCACATTGTTTTTTGTGTCCATGGTGTAGAACTAGCATAATGTGCCACTGCAATATCATACTTACTATATACATTCGATGGAACATAGCTTTTTAGGAAAGAATAATAAGAATAGATACCTGGATAATATCCAGCAGCTCTAATTGTATCACAGAATGCTGGAATAATAGCAGAAGCTACAGCAGTATTTGTCTGAGTAGAATGTTCGATATCAAACAGAATTGGATATTCAAACTTTTTACCCTTTAAGCATTCAATACAAGCTTTTGCTTCTTGAATTGCTTCATCTTTTGTGGTTGCATAAGAGAACCAATAAGCACCCTTTGGAATATTATACTTTTCACAAGCAGCATAATATTCTTCAAATCTATCATCCTTCTGAGATACATGACGTCCATAACCTGCTCTTAAAATAGCGAAATCAATTTCATCTTTTGTTTTAGACCAATCAATTGAACCTTGCCATACAGATACATCAATACCTTTAAGCATAATAAATACCTCCTTTAATTACTTAGATTCTAGAGCAGTTAATCTAGTTTCTAAGTCTTTAATTTTTTGTTGTAATGCTTTAATTGTAGATTTCTCATCAGTATCAGTAGCATTTTCTCTGTCAAAATATTCTTTTGTACAAACCAAACCATCTTTCGATACAAACATTCTCTTTGCTTGAATTACAGAAGCATTTACATCTTCTGTCCATATCGATTCATCAAGACTACCATTTTTATTCAATCTAGAATAACCGTTGGATAATGTAAAAACAATAACACCCCTATTATCAATTTGACGGTAGTCATTATCATCAAATCCTTTTACATAGTTATAATCATATACATTAGTATCTGAATTGAATGTAGCAATATCGGTGGTTGGATTAGCATTCTTAGTAATTGTAATTGTATCATTAACATTTTGTCCAGATTTAATGAACGACTGATTAATCGATTTCTTCATATTAATCAAAGCATCACTTAGAATATCTATAGTCTTATTATTAGACAATGCTAATAACAGATTATTCCAATTCAATGTATTACATTCAATTGTACCAAGGATACCATTAATATTTAGCAATACATTATCTTGGTCATTCAAAGAAATGTTCAAAACAGATTTATTACCAGCTTGTTCTTTTGAAGCGTAAATTTTATCTACAGAGATATAATCATTAGTGACATCTTTTTGTCCAGTTCCTTGAATATATACTTGGTTAAAACCAAATCGATTGTTATTATCAATCTTACAAATAATAATATTGCTTGCTTTTGCAGTTACTTTATTTCCGCTGGAATCCACCATGTATCTTTCACCATCATCAAAGAACTTAACATCGGTTACAGAATTGAACGTGCTTTTATCATATATTGCAATATTTGTATCACTCATACTATCAATCTTTTGATCAGCCATCGGAACAGCTAAATCATAAAGACTCATATATCTAAAGAAATCATAGATTGTTTTGTCTTTATAATACTCTTCTCTAATACCTTTACCATTGATATATTTAAGTTGTTCTTCAATCAATAATGGTTTAATTGTATCGTTAATATTACTATCGGTATTTTGAGTATATTTTGTTATATACACATTAGAAATGAAATCTTTATAAGTATCTATATTATACACATATTGATTATTGGAATTCTTGGTTTTAGATAATCTTGGAGCAGGGCCATCTGTATAAGTAAATGTATTATCAGGAATAAAATCTGATAATTTAAACGAAATGGGGTTATTATTGCTATCTGTACCTGATGTAGAGTTTCTAAGATATCTATGGAATTTATAATCTAATAATGTTGATAACGATAATGTAGTGATATGTTCATAATCATTTGTATTTTTCATATATTTCTTATCAACGAAACAAGGTGTAACAAGACCTGTATAAATTGTAACTTTATTATGCATAATACCCGATCCGTATAGGAAAAATGTTTTAATAACAGTTTCAATTCTTACTTTAGGTTCTTCAAAACTTGAAACTAAATTATTATAAGTATCACCTTTTATTGCACAATATGCTTTATCATATGGACAAATTCCATTTAATCCAGCAGGGGTGTTAATGATTGTAATTGGGTCTAAGAAATAATCATATTCACAAAAATGATTATTAATTGTATTATTAGCTTCGTCCCATTTTCCTTGATAAAGTTTACCATCTACAAGTAATTTAAATCTACACCAAATACCAGAAGATTTTTCATAGTATAGATAAGCCGTTTGATTAAACGCTAAAGCATTTTTTACAGCGGAAAATGTAGATGGAATTAAAGTACTAGTTTCTTCATCAAAGACATATGTTTTATAATTCGTGTAAGATATATCAGCAGGAAGAGCTTTTTCATAAATATTTAATACTTCATCATTGTCAAAATATATATACTTTAACATAGAATTTAATTGTTTTTTAGCAGGGAACATTTTCGCTTTAAACATTGTTTTTGTAGTGGATATATCAGAGTATAATTCATCTTCCCTATTATATCCAGTATCAATCGCTCTTACTAAACTTCTTGAAAGGAAATGACAAATGAATAAATCATGTGACTTTATCTTAGTATTTTGTGTAGAAATAAAAGAACTATTAGAAACATTACTATTTGGTAGAAAATCTTTGGATACTTTGAATTTGAAATGTTTAGGTATGGTCATACTAGCTTCTGGGGAAATAGTTCTTCCTTGATTACCAATTTGAATAATATCATAATTTAACCAATTGCTTGGATCATTTATGTAACTGGAAGAATAATTTGTTAATTTATATGCTAACGCATATAGTTCCTCAGTATCAATGTCTACATAATCCGTTCCACTTCCACAAGTATTTGTTTTATATTTATATCCAATAAATTCATTTTTGGGAATTTTATTTTTGCTATAATCAATCAATGAAGATATACTACCGTCTTGTTCTATATAATTCATTAATGTATAGTCACACATCATCACTGCTGCAACTGGTGAAGATGAAGCATCATAAACATAGTTTTTACTATTACTTGACTTTTTGAAATATATCATTTCAGTATTTTCACTAACAGTAGAAAGTAATGTTCTACATACATAGGTTGTGTAGTTAATATCTTTATTAGTGAAGAAATCTATTACTTTTTTAACTTTTCTTGATTCTTCTGATGAATTAAATATATTTTCATGTAAGTCGAAATGATGAGTCATATAATACATTTGACTTTTATAATCGTATGTATTCGGTACTTCAAACCACTTCCATAATTCTGCATATGCCATTTTATATGAAAACATATCATATGTATCTTGATAATTAAAATAATTATCGTTTGGTGTTATACAAAATCTCATAGAAGCGGGTAAATCTTCTGATCCAGATGCAAAAGTTCTAGTCCAAACAGTATTACTATCTACAAAATTTCCAGTCCACCAGTTACCAATAATGTTATCAGAAATACCATATACTCCACCGGATGTCAACATGTTTAATTCCATGTCAAATCCGTTACATTTATTTTTATTTCCATCAATAATTTCCAGTTCAGAGAAACGGTAAGTATCTAATGGAATTGGAATGATTGTGATTGAAGTTTTTGGTAAGTTCGTAGAATATCCATCGTTTTCAATTTCTCCAGAACCGATTAAATCTCTGAAAAAATAAATGTATTCGTTTTCTTTCTTTTGATTAAAGATATTTGAAATAAAACTAGTAGAATAAGCCAATACATCACTTTTAATAGAACCAGTACTACTATTATAAGTAATAAACGGTAATGCTTTTAATTCACTAGCAGTATAACAACAATCCTTAATAAATTTCTCATTGACAGTGCCAGAGAATTGTACAAAGTTTCTGCAACTTCTTACAATTTCAAAGTCGTTCTGGTAAGTTGATGTAATGAAAGGAAACATCAAAGGATAGCAAGAAGCATTAAATGCATTGATATTGGTTACATCTACATTTGATACCGGTACTGCGTAATAACCACCATCGTCATCTTTAGTAGGAATCTGATATACAACATTGTCATCACTATTTCTAATAAAGGAATAATAACCGTCTTGAGAATCAAATGTAATTGCTTCATTATAGATATCTTCATTGATATTCTTTGTTTCATTGTTATTGAATTGAACAGATGATTCTCCTGTAACGTCAAACAATTTGAATTGGCATTTTTCACCGACATCTTCATTACCAGTGATAAACTTTTCAAAGTTTGTTTGACTACAGAGATAGATTTTATATTCATCAAAATCAATAATCGCAACTACATAGTCACCTTGCTTATAAACATCTTGTTCGGAAGCATAAGACTTCTCTTCTCCGATGCTATTCTTGATAACTCTACCAGCAAAGTCAAAGATATTATCACTTGTAACGGTAAGAATACTTTCACCATCTGAATTAAGAATTACCCAATCTGACGAAGACCATACAGCACTTGCAGTGAAGATTTTTAATACTTTGCCAGCAAGTCGCACAGGATAACTCGTATCCATAGTAAGAGTATTTTTACCTTCATCTACATTATGATGTAAATCCATACGTCTATTTAAGAAATCTGTAGGCATCACAAATCCTCCTTTTCTTGATTTTATAATAAAGTTCTTCTATTAAGACAAAAAAGAAAAGCGTACCCTCAAAGAGAGTACGCCAGTTCTTATTTTTTATATTGAATATCCATCAGTATTGAGAATAGTTCTCTGTTAAACATCTGATTATTCTCAATAGAGACAACGCTTTTATAAGCTTCGTCTAAAAAGCTCATTCCAAAGTTTCCAATTCGAAACATTGATTCAGCATTAAACTCTCTATAATAATCTAATTCCAATTCACGATTATCATACTTCTGAATAAAACTCATTAATTCTTGAATTGCCATGTCGACGTTATTCTTAATGACAAGTTTTAATATATAAGCTATGAAAGAAACATAAGCTTCATGATATTGTAACTTTTTATCACTAATACCCTTAATATCCATAACACCTTCATCGAATTCATTTAGTCCATAGTATATTTCTATACCACGACAATATATATAAATGTCATATTGATTTCTAAGGGTGAAATCAATATGACCGAATGTTGTTTTATCAAGCCTTCTCAAAGTATAAAAGGCATCTTTCTTGATTGATACAATATCATCTTCTGTCAAATGATTTGCATCGATCAATTTTTTTCTGGCAATTTTAAACCCTTCTTTTAAAGCCTCTCCAATAAGAGGAGTTTTCTGCATATATCCAAGGGTTACTTCTCTTTGATATTTAGTCATTTGACTAAACATATCATATTCTCTTTGTTTAATGATACCAGATTGAAGTAATATGGATATGTTTGCTTTAGCAATATCATATTCATATATTTCATTTATGATAAATCTAACCTTCTTTGTATATAAAGTTCTTTTGTACAACTGCGTATCCATATTACACGTCCTTTACTTACTTACATTTCCGTAGAAGGAAGTTCTCTTGTTCCGAAATATTTAATATAAGTTTCCATATTACGATCGAACTGTTGAATACCTTCTATTGAAAACGTACCTTCTTTTAAATCCTGAATATCATCAATTTTTCTAACGACATTGCAGACATATCCATAATTATCTACAATGAATTTAATCAAAGCTTCGATGATATTCTCAGCAATACCATTAATGTCATTGTCCCACCCCCAACTACACATGATATATACAGTTTCTCCATTATATGCATGTCTAAGAATATCCATTAATTCTTTGAATGCTTCCGGAGTTGTCGTTAAATACTGAACATACCATTTATCAAATTCTTCTTCAGAAGTAAATGAGAAATGAGCAAGAGAATACGGATTCAAATAAACTAATTTTGGAACAGACTCAATTAATTCATTGAGATTATACATCTTATCAATTACTCTATAAGCTGATACATATTTGTATAAATTTCCAACTCCAAAGATAATCATATGAATCCCTCCTTAAAACTCTATAAACAAAGACTCAGGTTTATTTGAGAGTTTGTACTGTCGAATCTCATCATTTATTCTTGGAAGATAGTACTTGTTCACAGATGAAATCATAATGATATTTGAATTTGACACTACATATGCATTATAAGGTAATATACTAATTCCATATCTTGAATGAAGATATGTCGCTAATGCAGATGCAATGATATTCGTGAATTGAGGATCTTCGCTATCAAAATAGAAGATATAGTCAAATCCTCTTTCAATCAACCCTGCAAGTAATACAACAAGATACTCATGAATCTGTGGGTCAGATTCAAGCTTTCTGTAATACTGAGTTTGGAATCCTTCGTAATCTCCTTCGATTAAAGAGAACATTGCTTTTGAGTCTGGTAATAAAATTGAACCAACAATATAGCTATCTCCGTAGCTATCAGTATCATTGATTACAACAATCTTTGTTTTGTTGAAATCAGTTTTACCAGTTTGTGCAAGCTGAGATCTGTATTGATTTCTAATATCAATTAGACTCATCAATTCTTGATAGGTTAACGCAATAGAAATATTTCCAATCATGGTATTTTCCTCCTATAAATTATTTATAAGTAAGTTGAGGTTGCTTTAATATGCTACCTCAACTTACCCATTATGATTGATTATCTTCTATGATTACGATTGCGATTCTTTTTCTTCTTGCCACCGTATCTCTGTTCTTGGGATCTAGACATTCTCTTACCATTGTCACCAAGATTCTCAGGAACTACTGTACTAACTGGCTCAGAAGAAACCACAACAGGTTCTTTAGGTTCTTCTTTTACTTCATTAACACAGTGATTAGTGAAAGTGATACTACTATCAAGGAAAGAGATTGTCAAATCCTTAGTCATATCAATAGCATCTTTGTTCAAAGACAGTTCTTCGAGTTCATTCAATCCTCTAGTAATAAAGGAAAGAACATTCGAAACACTATACTTAGAACCACCAGAGATTACAATATTGAACTTGTAATCATGCAATGCATTCGACACAATTTCTAGATACTTGTCATATACCGTCTTATAAATATGAATGTCTGTATGGTCTTCTTCTTCATTCATAATATCAAACGATAGTTTAGTAATAACAGTCTTCCAGAAGTTGATGATGCTATTACAGAACGACTTCGTGTTCTTTACATTGTTGATCAACTTATAGAACACGATGAATCTGTTCGGATTATCATCTGAGATTTCAGACAACAACTGATTCAGGACACAATCACATTCAATAATATTATTGAATGAAACCTCACCATTCTTATCAGTTAACATTGTAGCAGTGCACATATCTTTATAGATACGAGCTGCTTCCTTAACTTCAACAAAATGATTCTCAGTTGTCATTTCATTGATTTCCTTTGCTAACTTCATAAGTGTCATAGCATCTTTCTTTTCGTTCAAAACCGTAAAGTTGATACCAGAGTTTAACATATTAAACATCTCTACCAACTTAGAAGTTACAACCTCTTTCGCTTTTGGTTCTTTCTTCTTTTCTGGCTTTGGTTCTTCTACCACCGCTGTTGTCTGAGTCGGAGTTGTAACAACTTCCTCTTCTGGATTCAGAGAAGTGATGATAACTCTTCTCTTCTTCTTTCTCATCGGTGTAGATGGCTTCTGACGATACTCAACATTGTTGTTCATGTTGGAAACCGTATAATCAATATGCTTGCTACGAGCATCACAGTTTCTAACTTCGGTTCTTCCTGTTTCGATGTCAGTAATTTGAATTTTCATTTTCTTTACTCCTTTTTCTTTATCTTTTTTATACCCTACAGCACTAAGAAGATTTGATAATTCATCTCCCTTAGGCATAGATAACGTTGATGCTTCGAATGTTCTACCACATTCTGTACATACAATACGATTATATCCATCATCATAATCTAATGTCCCACAACACATTTTACCATCAACAATATTTGGACACAATCGTTTCTTTGGATTTGCTACATACATAGACGGATAGTCTAATAGTACTGGACCAAACCCTTGGCGGTACCCCCAATTCTTCATAGATCTTGTTCCAATATCATCCATCGCAAGGTCATGATTACGAAATCGAAAGAACAAGATTTCATGAATCTCAGGAGCATACTTTTGAAATTCCGATACATCTTTAATCGGAACTACCTTTTCCATGATAGATAAAGCTCCATCAGGAGAAACGGAAAAGATTTTATTACAAAACGGCTTTAAGACATTCTGGTTTACAAATTCTTTTAGATTGCTTGTAAGACCTACCCTATCAGTTGCAACTTTCGCTACAACACGGTCGTCATAGATACATTCATAAGCACGTCTATTTGTACCTCCACCAATTAACTTAAACCCTCTTCTATTCATGATTTCACCAAGTAACCGATACTTCTCATGAATTTCACCATTATAAGCAGGAGATATTGCTAATCGATAGATTTCAGCAATATCTTCTGTAGTGAAATAAGATAGTAACGGATTAACCTGATAAGAATCATACTCATAGATTAACTGTCTTAAAAATTCAGAGTCTTTGATGACATCTTTTCTGTAAATATCAGATAGCTTCTTATTCATTTTCATTATCTCACCTTCTTAGAAAAAGTTTGAAAGTTGATCATCTGACATTTTCTCAGATACATCATGTGCACCAGACCCAGGACCCACATCAAATTCCTCTTGTGATAATATCTCTCCTGTATCATCATCGACAGAAACATATCCTATCGTTCGTTTAAGAGGAACTATATTGCCGTTGTCGTCTACATTTACTCCCATTTCTCTTAACTCTTCTGGTGATAAATCTTCTTTTGTTTTTGATAAGTCTTTGGGGATAAATAGATTCTCGGTAGCAAGTTGAGGGGTTACTTGCTTTGTATACATGAACTGATTCTCAGGTTTCTTATAATCGTCCAAGGTTAATTGGTCGATTGGTGTTTTACCAAATGTAGGATGATAATGTGCATCATTTGCCATTTGACAACCAAGATTACCAGAGTATACCTTATCCAAGAATAACTTTCGCTTTATCTCATATTCTTCTTGAAGCTTTTGATGAACAAGTGGGTCAGTGCTCATTTCTTCAGGAGTTGAGGTTAAAGCTCTATAATGAAGATCTCGTTCAAAGTCATAGGACAAACTAAAGAAATTTGAACGATGATCGTAAGTTAGATCAGTGTTGCAGCAGGCTGAAAGAATCTTATTAAACGAATCCTTTGAGAATGCTGCTGTTCTCAAAGCTCTTTCGATGAGTTGTTCTTGTTTCTTCCAATCAATTCTTTCATCTTCACGTCTTGCGTACTGTTCTGCTAAAGAAAGCCCCTCTGCTTTCCAAGCATTCCAACGATTGATATTATCGAAATATGCTTTCTTCATTAATGCATCTGTGATTTGCATTCTCTTTTCGAAGAGAGCAACTTCGTTTCGGAATTGTTCCATTTCATACTGTCTTTGTCTATCTTCCATTCTAGTATGAATTGTATAAGACTGTCCTCTGTTGTCTTTTGTCTTATAATTCTTTTCTCTGATAACATTTCCAGTTTCACAATCGATAATTTTGAATGAAATTGCTCTTTGATAACGGATACCATTAATGTCATAAACATTATAAATGATGTCACTTCCGTCTCCTTCCATTTCTTTTAAAGCTTCCATTCTTTCTCTTTCGGCTTCAATTCTTGCTTCTTCTTGTTCTTTGTGAATTTGTTCAGCAGATTTGAATTTGAAGCTTTCAGCCCAATCCATCATTTCCTTTGAAGGATTATGACGGGCAATAAATAATGCCCATCCATATTGCTGATTGCATTGATACTCTCTATCTTCTTCTAAAGACTGATAGTAATTCTCCATTGCTTCAGCGTTATAAAAGTTATATGGATTGATTCCGTATAATCTCATCCCTGGTGTATATCTTTTGATTCTTTCGTCTTGTTGTTGATTACCAACATAACCTCCATAGTTATTATTTCCAAAAGAGATACAATTAGATGGATTTCCAAGTTGGAAAAGATTCACCTTTCCTTGTTGTGCAGCCTGAGCTGTAGTGGAAAGAATTCCTTCCCATGGTGGTGCAATAGAAATTTCTTGTTGATTGTTTGGTTGATTATCATAGTCAACTACAATTCTAGGATTATCTTGGTCTGCACCTACCGATAACATTTCTTCAATTTCTGGATTCTGTTCTACAAAGTTATTAATCTCTTCGTCAGACATAGTATCCAGATGAGACTGAATCTGAGCATCTTGAACTCTTACAGCTTGAGATGCTTGCAGTAATTTAGCTCGTCTTTCTTCTGATAACATTGAGATTCTCCTTCCAATAACATAATTAAGATTAAACCAATCTTTGCTATCACATAAATAATATATGGTTCAACTTATTATTAAATTGTAGATTGTGGGGTGATTATTTACAAAATGCTAAATCCAGAATTACTATTAAACGATATCACAAAATTTGACAAAGGTAAGAAAGCACGCTACCATATTAATGGAAGAGGTATTCCGAGTGTAACAGAATTATTATCGTTTATCGATTCAGAAGGATTAATTGCTTGGGCAAATAGAATCGGTAGACAAGGACAAGATAATAAAGAAGTTGCTAGTAAAGCTGCAGATTTTGGTACAATGGTGCATGAATCAATTGAAATGTATTTAAAACGAAAACCAATTGAAAATGATAATGTATGTTTACAATCATTTAAAGAATGGTGGGATGGAGTTAATAATTGTCATAGAGTAAAAGTATTAGGACAAGAACAAGCATTGATTGGAGAATACTTTGCAGGAACATACGATTTACTCATCTCGATTGATGATAAGCCGTATTTGATTGACTTCAAGACATCTAATCATGTTGGGTATAAATACTTTATGCAATTAGCTGCATATCGCTATCTATTATATACTTTAAAGAATATTAATATCAATGGATGTATTATATTACAATTTGATAAAAAAGAACCAAAGTTTAGAGAGTTCAATTTAGACTTCACAAATCCATACGATTACGAGTTTATTGAAAATTGTTATCGTGCATTTATGGGACTTGTATATACCTATTATAATGTGAAATTATGTCAAAG
>ERZ1034976.2429-NODE-2429-length-12740-cov-4.989988_pt1 | contig 12740 bp, 11 predicted proteins | sample MGYA00520623_ERZ1034976 | MGnify/ENA primary metagenome ERZ1034976 (study PRJEB33766, sample SAMN09781774) | gut metagenome | biome: gut microbiome | host: Homo sapiens | place: Madagascar | study: EMG produced TPA metagenomics assembly of the PRJNA485056 data... | reverse complement strand
TTTCCGGATATAATAAAAGGAAGCATTTGAACTGCTGCCACGAGAATCTATCTTTTCTTTCAAATTGTGCAGAATCTTTTTCTGCATATGAAGAAAACATTTCTTTTTCGTGCATATTCTGTAAATACTATAACTTTGCCTTTGACAGAAATGACACTCAACAGAAAGGGGTCTGCAATGACGACAGAAACACTGCAATTTTTAAAAGCCCTCTATGCAAACGAAACCCGTCAGGTATGGGTCTTCGATGAAACGAATACCTGTATTTGGAAAAACGATATTTCCAAGCCATTACAGTCGGAAGATGACTGTCAAGCGTTGCTGAAAACTGTAGCTTCCAACACGGGCAGTCAGTTATTCTGGCATGAATCGCTTTTGTACGCTGCGGAAGTGCAACAGAGCACAGAGTTGCACTGTACTATTTTAAAAATCACAACTGAGCCAATCTTGACCAACATCATGAAAGAGAAAAATTTCCGGGGAATTTGTCAAGAATTTCTCGCCAATCAACGAGAAGCCGTTTCTCAAATTTCTGTCATTGCACAACAGATTTATAATGAAGTAGAATCCAACAACATCGGCGACTTAGAACAGGAAGCGATTTTCTCTGACTTAAATGATGTCATGCACGCATGCTGCAGTATGCTACAGCGTACCAGCTATTATACAGAGTTAGGAAAATATGCGGAATCTGAGAGCATGACCCTTCAGCCGGTGGAACTATCCCGCTTGCTGTTTGACTTCTCACAAAACTGCAAGGAAACACTGGGACGAAGAATTTCCCTGAAAATACAGGCGGAAACAAAAATCTGGGTACTCTGCAACGAAGCTCGACTCTGCTTCTCGTTGCTCTGCCTGATGATACAACTGCTCTCTCACGACCCATCCCAATCGAAACAGGCCGTTTTCCTACATGTTTTTTCTGAGAGAAAGACAGCCATTCTCTCCATTCAAACAAAAAAAAACGAAAGCGACTTCCCAAAAACAGAATCAGCGATTTTGCCTCAGCCAAATGGAGAAGCTGCAAAGCGGGATTATTATCTGACTAATGCAGTCTTACAGAATTTCTGCAAGATGTATCATGCGAATCTGGAATCCATCAATACCGATACCAAACAAGGCTACCTGCTAAAAATCCCACTTTACAATGCATACAACAACCTACAATTACACGCAAACATTCCACGTCGAAGACGCTCTACGTTCCTGAACAACTATCAAATTATGCTGTATGACATTGCAGATTACCGATTTTATTAAATAACAAAAACGTCCCTGTCGAATCTGACAGGGACGTTTTTCATCTCATGCAAAAAGAAAATTTACTTACAGCTTTTTCTTCTGATTTTCAATCATTGCTACCAAATCATCTACCGATGCGGTATCATAAGAAGAAGCTGGTCTGCGGGATGCCGGCTTTGCAGCAGGTCTTGCAGCAAATGGCTTTGCAGTAGAACGCTGTGGTGTTCTGGATGTGGAGGTGCTCCGTGTAGCGAATGGATCGTTACCAAAGATGTCATCCACATTCGGACGCTTGAATGTACCAGTGGAGGACAAGAATGTCTTAGAACTTGTGGACGAGCTGCCAGATGGAGCTTCATGTGCACCATGGTAAGTCTGTTCCTGCTGCGGTGCTTCCTGTACCGGTTCAGCAACCGGTACATCTGCACCATACTTTCCAACATAGCCATTGTTTTCCGGCTGCTGCGGTGCAATAGATTCATACGGCTGTTCCGGAATCGGTACATTCTTTTGTGCCTGAAACTGCATGGTCTTTGCCTTCTGGAATGCAGAATTCGGATTGACTGCCTTCCGTTCAAAGTTCTGCGAGATAGACGACTTCTTGGTTTCAAATGATGAAGTCTGTGCGTTCTGAACAGCCGTATTTCCATAGCTTGGATAGCTGCTGTCCATGTTGTAAGAACCTGTGTTATACGTTCCGGTGTTGCCGCTTCTGGTTTGATAAGTCGTCTGCGGTACATCGTTCACGAAGTCCTCGTCTTCATAGTCTTCATCATCATAATTGTAATCTTCTTCGCCCGGCAGTTCATCATAGCTTTCTTCAAATGCATATGCATCATCTTCTCGCTTGTTTGCACTTCTGCGTACCAATGCAACAACCAGCAGAGCAATCAGCAATACGCAAGGCAGTGCCAGCAGAACAATAATGCCGCTGAATCCAGTTGCAAACTGAATAAAGCTGTAAAGCTGAGCACTTTCATACCGGCAAATACCACGCACACTGTCTACGGTGATTGCTGGTTCTGTACCGATGGTGTCCACCTGCATAGTGGTCGGATAATACTTCATGATGCCTGTTTCTTCATCCGAAGCAATGTTCAGAATCCGGCGAATTGCCATGCCTTCCTTGTCCTTATCGGAAGAAGTGTCTTCCGGTGCCAATACGCACAAAATTGCATTGTTCTTGGAAAGCGGTTCGCTGCCATCGTATGCCTTACAGATAACAGCTGTTTTTGCGTGAATGGATGCACTCGCATCAATCGTGGTAGAACCGTCCGTGCTTGGTTTGACTTCCATGCTGTCTGATTCCATCAGATAGACATAGTTGCCAAAAATTTTCGGCGTATCATGCTGCGAGAATAAAACATTCAGCGTCAGCGTGATCAGGACAACGATCAGCAGGAGAACTGCGGCAACGATGCCCAAAATGGATAGCGATTTCTTTTTTTTCATGATGTTCCCTTCCTTTGACACAGTTTGTATTTCTCACCTTATTATAACATACTTTTTGGGAAATTTCAATTTCCTTTTTGCTTTTTTTCCGAATTTTTTTACTTTCTGCAAAAGATGCCGATTTTCTGCCGTTTTTGGCAGGAAATAAAGAGATTGCTCTCATTATACCATACTTATTTTTAAATTTCAACTGCAAAATGCAATTTTCAGAGATTTTTTTGAAAACCCCTTGACAAATTCAGAAAATATGCTATAATATATTTGTTACTGTGTACCGCACCGAGAAAAATCTGATAACATTTTGCTGGAATAGCTCAGTTGGTAGAGCAGCGCATTCGTAATGCGCAGGTCGCGTGTTCAAGTCACGTTTCCAGCTCCATTTTTTTACCTAAATTTCACCGATGGACAAGAGCGGACAAGCAAAGAGGGCAAGCAAGCGAACAGACAGGGGGCGACAAGACCATGTGGAACCATTCTGAACCAGAAGATTCTTTTGGCGAACCACCAAAGTCACACGCAAAAGGAAAAGGCATTGCCTTTGCACTTGTTCCAGCCATCTTGCTGTTGGCAGGGGTTGGATTCCGAATTGCTCGCACTGCTCAAAAAGCAGAACGTCTGATCAACCATCACGCATCCACTACAGTGACAACAACGGCGGTCACAACGCCAACCAAGCCAGCCCGTGCAGCTGCCAAGCAGGTGGAAACCGAACCGGCAACCGCTGCAAAGACTGCCGCTCAGGATGTCCACAACGGCATCTACACTTCTGGCGACTATGAAGTCGGGGTTGACCTGCCAGCCGGAACGTATCTGGCGGTCTATGATGGGCCTTCCGGAGACCAGAAGTTCGTGATGCAAATTTCTTCCAGTTCTGACCCGAACGATTCTGATGCAGTTTTGACAAGTCAAACATTTCACCCGAATCAGGTTTATTTTCAGGTGATAGACGGGCAGTTTCTGCACATCTCATGGGCAAACTTTTATGATACCGAACAGGTTTCGATTGCATTAGAACCATTTGTACATGATGGTATGTACCAAGTCGGAAAAGACATTCCAGCAGGCACGTATCAACTGGAACTGGACAAGGGCGAGTATGTTTATCCGGAAACTGCTGGTTACCAGATTTACAGTCAAATGGCTTCTCCGCAGCCGCTTCCCAAATCCAAGGGCAGTTATACCGATTCCATCACCTTACAGGATGGAGAATATGTACAGTTAGATGATTGTCATTTTCAGCAAAATGCCGGATGATTCCGGTTTTTTGCGGGCGTAGTTTAGTGGTAAAACATCAGCTTCCCAAGCTGAGGTTGCGAGTTCGATTCTCGTCGCCCGCTCCAGATTTTAGGAAACAGTCCGATTTGTTCGGGCTGTTTCTTTTTTCTCTTTACAAACAACGAAAGACCGCTATCGTTTCCACGCCAAACGACAGCGGTCTTTTTTTAATCCCAAATATGCTTGTTTATTTCCTTGTTTTTGATCATTCTATTTTTCTTTCTTTTCAGCCGCCATATTCCGCAATCTGCAATTTCTGCCCGTAAAGATTCGATGATTTTCCTGTCTATTTTTATTTTTTCTATTTCAGGGCAAATATTGCATCCCTGCGGTCAGGCTGCTTTCCTCAACTTCCGGAACAGGTGTTGCTGCTTCATCAAACAGAATTTCTTTGAAATAGTCTATCTTCTGGAAATCTGCTCCGACTGACTCCCGTTTCAAAGCAATCCACTGTTCCATATCAATCAAATAGCGTGTGATACTGCCGTCTTCATATTTCCCGACCAGATAGCAATCCCGGTTCAGATAGGAAACCGTTCCAAATACAAACAAATTCTGGGGGACAGCGACTCCTTCCAAATCTTCGCTGCGTGCCGAAAATTCCTGTCCCAAATAAAAAATGCCATCTTCAAAAATAGTTCCATCCGCCAACATATTGACGGCTGTATCATAATTCGTCCACTCGTCCGCACCTGCATCTAAAACCGTATAGCACTGCAAATCCGGATAAATGGTATACCAGTTGTTTGCCGTCCAGACTTGCTCCATGGAAAGTTTCTGCTGATTCGCATAGATATATTCCCATGTTGCCGCTTCCCTGCTGTCGCTCTGAGAATCCGGCGGTGACGCTACAGTCCGAAGGACATCTTTGGTTCTGGTTGCCAAGTCAATCTGAAAGGTCGTCAGGCTGCGAATCTCTTCGATTGCTCCTGTCCCACTGGATGCTGTTCCTGTGTAGGAGTCCACCAGTGAACCGGAAGCCTGCTGAAAGGAAAACGGCTGGTTTAATAGCTGCGGTTGCAAGTCCTGTATCGTTGTATTTTTGGGGTTGCTCCCATCAATGACAGCTCTGCCCAGCAGTTCCCCTGTTGCAGAGGTACTGTTTTCCGATGCATTCCCATTCTGTGTATTGGGGACAACTGCATGAGAAGCGGCAACTTCTGAGAGCATTTCCGTTAAAATTTCCGGTGTACTGAGAAAATAAGCCTGTCTGTCCAACAAATCCATTTTCCAAACGCCATCCCCGACATCAAAATACAAAACGCCAGAGAGATCCAGCCAGTCAGAAGAAATCGTAATGGCATAATCCCATGTAAACCGGTCAGTCATCTGTACCTGTTCTTCTGGTACATCTGCGTCCGAAGAAAGTCCGCTGCTAAAATTGATGCTGTCCGCATTGTTCTGCAAAAAGGTAAATAGTGGCGATAATTCCTCGTTGGTGTAGTTCTCATAGGTGCGTTCCGTAATCTGGTCTTCATCCAAAAAAGTAAAACTGCCGGAGGAAATCCAGTCTTCCATAATTGGATAATCTTTGAATGTTCGGACAACGTCCGGAACGAAAACAAATAAATACTGCGTTCCGTTCCATTCTGCTGCCACAACCGATTCTTCTATGGTTGCTGTGTCTTTCAAATAGACCTGATAGACCGAAACGGTTGTGGCTCCGTCTGCATCAATCAGCGAACCTTCGCCCAACATGTCTTGTACTTCTACCCTGTCCGGATTGACAACCGCCATTTCCTGCAAATTCTGTCCCTGATACTGCAAAACAAGTGATTGGATTGTTTTTGGTGTTCCAAATGCTTCCGTGGTCGATTCTGAAGAGGGGACAAAAACTTGTTCCCCGTGTTTCAGATGATAACCAATCACCGTTCCCATACTCAGCAGAAAGACGGCTGCAACCATACCGCCAGAGAATTTCTGCCAAGAACAGCGAATGCGTTTGGGGGGCGGTGGTGCAGTTGTGGTGTGCAGGGTTTGAATCGAACGATTCGGCTGCTGCTCGGCAAGAGAGGCTGCTTCTTCTGCATGAATCCGCTGTTGCAGTCGCTGCACCACGGCTTTCGGCGGCTGCATCTGTTCAAACATTCGTTCACATTGCTTTTTATCCATCAACCGTTCCCTCCTCTTCTTGCAGTTGCGTGCGTAGTTGTTCTCTGCCCCGGAGCAACTGCATCCGAATTGTTCCAGCCCATTTTCCCAACAACCCTGCAATTTCTTCTGTCCGATACCCCGCAAAGTAGTACAGATACAGCACATTTCGATACATCGGCTTGAGGCTGCAAAGAGCCGCAAACAACTGATTATCCGCTGGCAGATCAAACAATACCGGCAGCGGTGTGGCATCCGTCAGTGGAACGGTTCGCTTCCGGTAAGTGCTGCCCGTGATTTTCTTGCAGTAATTACAGGCTGTCCGAATCAGCCATGCTTTCCGATGTTCTTCTTCCCGAAATATTTTGTTTGCCTGAAAATAAGCAAGAAACGTTTCTTGAAAGACATCCTCTGCATCTGCCCGATTTCCGCCAGTTCCCGTCAGTGCAATGCCATAGATGAGCTGCTGATAGAACTGAATCACCTGCTGAATCTCCATTGGCTGCACGGCTTCTTCTGGCGAGATGCTTTGCGAGATCTGCAACATGTCACTTCCCCCTTTCACCTACAACTACAAGTTCCGACACAAAATGTCACACAGTCTGCAAAAAAATTTTTTCAGCGATTGCAAACAAAACAGGGAGCGTTTCTCCTGTAAAAAACAACTCCCTGTTTTATGTAATTTTTTAAAAGCCTGCTTTTTTTAATTCATCCTGAAAAGCGGGTCTTCGTGGAAATTTTTCCCGCAATTCCTGTGCCAGCACCCGAGCCGCAATCGGACTATCCTCAGAAAACTTCTTCAACTTCTGGCAGACCGCTGCATATTCCGCACGATTTGCTGCCGCATCCATCTCTTCCCAAATCCAATCTTTGTATAATTCCGTTGCCTGCTCTGCAAAGGGACTGCATTTTAAAGCACTAAAATACAGCAGCAAGTCAGACGGGTCTTTCTCGCAAGCTTCTGCCATCAAGTCCACTCGATTTTCTGCTAATAGAATTTTGCGATATACCTTGATGGGAGCTTCTTTTAACAGCTGTTCGATTTTTACAGATTTCAAATCGAACGGGATCAACGATTTCCACTCTTCATAATAATCCGGTTCGCCACCTTTCAACAACGCTTCGCAAACATCCGCCAGCTTTTCCCGTTCTCCCGTTCTGTGATAGCAGTGATAGCGACATTTCTGCCACTCCTGCAACAAGCCCGGCAATGCTTGGTTTTCATATTCCCCATCCAGTGCCAGCCGTTCCACTGTGCTTTCATCTCCTGCGTCAATCGCATTTTGAATTGCCATCCGGCGATATTCTGGGTTAGAAAGATGCCGGTTGATGAAATTCTGCTGTTCCTGCGGTGTTCCATATCGTTTAAGGATTTGAAACTGCTGTTCTGCCAGTTCTCTTCGTTCATATTCCGTCGAAACAGCTTGCTGATATTGCAGAAACTCTTCCAACTTTTTTCGATATTCAGGCAAGGCACACAAACACAGCAACGATGAAAATACAAAATGTTCTCCGCTAAGCTTGTCTTTGTGAAATGCATGCAGCAAAGATTGATACACGGCTTCTATTGTTTTGGGGTCTTGCCGATTTATAACGCCCTGTACAATGTTCAAAATGGCATCTGAACAATCTGTAATACTTTCATATACAACCCAATCCGATTCGCAGCTTCGTTCCTCTAATTTCATTTCCAACAGCTGTACAATGTCTAAAATTGCCTGCACTTTTTTCACATCGTCCGCCCAATCCTGTAGAGATTCTAACAGAAATGTAATGGTTTTCTGCAATTCTTTCCATGTTATGCTATTGGAGAAAAAGCGGTTACAAGTGCGGTTCAGAATGACAAGAAATTCTGTTTCCTGCAACTGTTTTGACACACGCAGTTGCAAATAGTCCCAGAATCCCCGATTTTCCTTTGCATATTCCATCATCCATGCAATCAGTTCTGTTTTCTCACAGGCAGCCAATTGTTCTGGCAGCGTCTGTTTTTGTTCCGGCTCTTCCACAAACGGAATATATTCTTCCTGTTCCCGCAGTGCATATAAAACCGCTGCCTCATGCTTGCAAAATTCTTCCCAATCATAAGGGCAATCACAGGAAATATCAGAAATTTCACCGTTTTCTTCCAGTTCCACAAACACGGTATAAATTTGGCTGCCCTCTACTTCTGCTTCATAATATCCTTCTTCGATGCGATCCAGCATGATCACATGATGATTCTGGTAGTATTCTTTCCCACGTTCTAAAACTCTCGGGCTGAAATATTCTTCAAAATCTGTTATATTCATACTTATTTTTCTCCCTTCTGTTTCATCGGTTCTGCGGATTCTATATGCTTCTGTCCAATTCGATTATAGGCAAAGCTAATGCCAAAGCACAGCAGCCCGCAAATCAAAAATGCTCCTGCCCATAATAGCGGTGTCTGATAGGACAAATCCAACAGCAGCATTTTACACAAAAAGACCATCATTGCAATCAAGCTATAAATTCGCAGCCCTTTTTGATGAAAACGGAATCCCACCAACAGCATACCAAATGAAAGCAGCGTTAAAAGTCCACTACTCCATGCAGCCTGCTGGAAGAATGCACCGCTGACCACTGCCCCCAGCAAGGTCATACGAATGCCAAGGTATACACCGACACCATTTCGATTCGGATACTTTCGCAGCAAATACGGCACATTCAACAGGAAAATCAAAACGACAAATGCAGCCAACAACATCGTATCCCATGGAATGACGATTCCTGCATCGTTTCCCGTCTGCCGAAACAGCGAGCCGATTGCATGCCAAAATGCTGCAACTGACCGGAACAAGCCCTCCAACAGCAGCAAACACCAGCCCTCTACCATCAGCCAACCCGTTACACAAAGCGACAGAATTTCCATGCCTCGATGGGAACGGCAATAGCGAAGATACAAGGTCACAGCAATGTCAATGGCAACCCATGCACCATACTGCAAAGTAATATCATCCAGAACAGAAATTTCCGACAGGATCAGCCGAATGCCAAACAAAAACAGCACATAGCCCAGATACAAGCAGCAATTTTGCTTTCGTACGTGCCACATCACAAACAAAACCGCTTCCAACAATACCCATCCCAGCAATGCTGGCAAAATGGACAACGGCAACAGCCATAGAAAGGCAAAAATACTGCAAATACAAGCCATCAGATTTCGCAGAACGGGTTCTTCCTGCTTGCGGTCATAGAGCATCCAAACTGCAATGGCAGTCAGAGCGGACAGCAAATATTTTCCGGTATCCCAAAAGAAAAAGAACCAATGTGCCTGCAACTGTACCAACAGCAATCCAGACAGAGCGGTAAAGAAATATCCGATTCCGCTTCGCTCTGCCGGACGCATCCGCATGCGATACCAAATCAACTGTGCCAAGGTGTACAGCATCAAAAGAATGCCTTCTGCAAGCAATAATCCAAACATTGGCGTATGCAGAACCCTTCGCAGCGTCACTGTAAACAAAATGGTGAGAATCAACAGAGAAATGGCATTGCAAAGCAAAGTAGACAGCTGGCAAGCAATTCCGATTCGACGGTCTGCGAACTGATAAAGTGCCGACACCAACACGAAAAAGAAGAAAATCAGTCCGGTTTCCAGTGCATTCAGCTGACGAAACGCAAACAACAATGACAATACGATTCCGCACTGCCCAATCAGGCGGAACAAAGGCACGCTTTTTCGGGACATCCAAAGCACAAACACTGCCCAGAGCAACAGCATTCCATACATTGCCCATTTCCCAACTACAGAAAAATACCAATAACTCAGGAGAATGGACAAATAGAGAATCCCTGCTCCGCATCCGGCAACACTCAGGAAAAAGTAGGGATACTTCTTTTTAGAGATCCCATAAAGTCCAACAGCGGAAACACCTGCTCCGATGACGAATAACCCGACCATCTGCAAGATACCGGGCAAAAATGCATATCCAATGAGAATCGCTGCAAAGATGAAAATCGAAGCAAGAATCCCCATGACAATTCTTCCAAACTTCTGCTCGGCATCCATTCGCTGCGGCGGCGGAACAGATTGTATGGTTTGTACCTGTGATGTCCACGGAGCATTCTGTTGAAAAGAGGGCGGAGGCGGTGTAGGCTGCGTGGTCTGCATTGGCGGAATCTCCGCAACAGATGGCGGAATGATCGGTGGCGTTTCCTGCTGCGGCATGGCAGGCGGTACAGGCGGCTGCAAGGATGCAGGTGCATTCTTTTCTTGCAATGCCTGTTCCAGCTGAGCAATTCGCTGCTCTAACCGCTGTACTTTTTCTTCTTCTGGCGACAATTTTGTCCCCTCCTGTCTATTTTTTAAGAAAAGTATAACATAGTTTCGGTTCTCTGTCAACGAACATTTCATATTCAGAAGCATCTAGAAAAATGGCTCGAAATGCCGTTTCCTGGCACGCTTGCCATCCAAATTCTCCCTTTTCTTGCAGCATCTTCCGCCATCCCTGAAAAAAATCTGGTTTCTTTGCAAATAAGACTTGAAAAAAAAAGAAAAATCCGCTATACTATAATAGTAAATTGCTGACATAGTATCCCCTGTGTCAAACAACGAGAGAGAAAGGACGAAACAGGGAAATGGGTGAAATTCTTGTAACTGGCGGTGCAGGGTTCATTGGAACACATACTTGTATTGCTCTTTTACAGGCGGGGTATTCGGTTGTCATTCTGGATAACCTTTGCAATGCCAAACAAGAAAGTCTGCTGCATTTGCAGGAGATTACCGGAAAGTCCATACCATTCTATCACATGGATATCCGCAACGCTGACGGTCTGCGTCAGATTTTTCAAACACATCATATTTCTGCCGTGCTGCACTTCGCCGGACTGAAAGCAGTTGGCGAATCCGTACAGCAGCCACTGCGATATTATCAAAATAACATTGGCGGTATGATGACTTTATTGGAAGAGTTACAGAAAACCGACTGCCGGACGCTGATTTTTTCTTCTTCCGCTACGGTATACGGAACACAACATACTGCCCCCTATGCGGAAACTGTCACACCGCTCTCCGCAAGCAATCCCTACGGGGAAACAAAAATCATCAGCGAGCAACTGTTACAAGACCTCTGTCAGGCTGATTCCGACTGGCACATTACAGCACTCCGTTACTTCAATCCGATTGGAGCACATGAAAGCGGATTACTGGGCGAAGAACCACATGGTATTCCAAGCAACATTGCCCCGTATTTAGCACTGGTTGCAAGCGGTCAGCTGCCTTATTTTCGAGTCTATGGCAATGACTATGATACCCCAGATGGCACGGGTATTCGGGACTATGTTCATGTTATGGATTTGGCAGAGGGACACGTTTCTGCCCTACAGTACAGCATGAAGCACGCTGGCTTCTCGGTATTCAACTTGGGAACGGGCAGCGGTTGCAGTGTGTTGGAACTGGCAAATATGTATGAAGCTGTCAGTGGAAAGTCGATTCCCCTGAAAATTTTTCCACGGCGTGCCGGAGATGTGGCAACGTCCTATGCCGATGTATCCAAAGCCAAAACCGTGCTGGGATGGACGGCAAAACGCAACCTTCAGCAAATGTGTGCAGACAGCTGGCGGTTTATCCAAAAACAAGCTCAGAAAGGAGCGGATTCCAAATGATCAATAATATTCATTACGAAGAAGCCTTAAACAATATCCTAATTGTCGTCATTGCAGCAGCGGTGGTACTGGTACTGGTCATGCTGCTGGGGTCGAAAAAAAGCCGATTCCGGAAAAAGCTGAGTACCTTCTTTGCAGATGATACGATTGGAACGGCAAAACATCCAATGGAATTTAACCGGGAATATTACATCACCGGTGAAAAGAATATGCGGAAGCCTGCCAAGACGAAAGGGGCGACCCGAACCGAAATGGTCATGCTGGTGCAGAAAGTCGATGAACGCCGGCGTACCATCGACCCAAACGGCACATCCAAGCTGTACAATGAATACTACGAATTGATTTTCAAGACCCGAAAAGGGGAAATTTTACATATCGTCACCACAAAGGTGGTCTATAAAGAAGTACCGTTCAACCAGCAGGGTTCTCTGACGTTCCGTGGAGAACAGTTCGTGAAGTTTAAGTATCTCGGCGGAGAAATCACAGAAGCAAAAACCCATTATAATGCGGAAGTCATCAACAAGTAAAGGAGAACTATAAATGGGGTTATTGGGTGCTCTTAATAAAATGTCCGGGTATTCTGCGGAAAACATGAACAAGGTATTTGATGAATTCCTGCCTGTAATGGATTCCAAGGCAATTTGTCCAATTGGCATTTCCCTGAAAGCCAAAGGGCTTTTCTCCTCAAAGCCGATTGCTTCTGGATTTGCAACGATTACAAATACCAGTCTTTTTGTCATCTATACGATTATTCCCATCAAAGGCGTTGCGATTTACGATTTCCGCAATGCAAAAAAGTTAGTCATCCGCAATCAGATTGCCAATCAAAAGGTGATGGATGCGAAATTGTTCAATCTTCGCACGCAGGAATTTGAGGATGTCTGCCTGCAAACTGCCCCGAAAATCAACGGCTTTCCGCAACAGGAAACGCACTTGGAACAAATGCTTGCAATTTTAAAGCCGTATCTGACAGAATAAAAAATAGAACAGCGTCTGCTCCCGATGAAATGCTCCCCTTTTGTTAGACAATGTGGTATAATAGAAATATACCGAAATTG
>ERZ1034976.2418-NODE-2418-length-12777-cov-4.557695_pt1 | contig 12777 bp, 11 predicted proteins | sample MGYA00520623_ERZ1034976 | MGnify/ENA primary metagenome ERZ1034976 (study PRJEB33766, sample SAMN09781774) | gut metagenome | biome: gut microbiome | host: Homo sapiens | place: Madagascar | study: EMG produced TPA metagenomics assembly of the PRJNA485056 data... | reverse complement strand
GTGGGACAGAAAGGGAGAGAATGAAATCGATATTATCGCTGCCGATGAACTGGAACAAAAAGTCATTTTCTATGAGGTGAAACGCCAAGCCAAGGATATAAATCTCGGCATTTTAAAAGATAAAGCCGAACATTTCTTTCAGGCAACAGGAAAATTCAAGAAATTCAATATCGGATACCAGGGGTTGTCGATGGAGGACATGTAAAATTGAGTGGTATTTATTCCACGATTATGGATATTAATTTAAAGGATGTTTCTTCTTGGGTTCAAGAATATATCTTTCAGGGGGTAAGTACGCCTCTTTCGGGGTCGAGTAGGTATCTTTCGGGGTTCGAGAAGGTATCTTCTTGACTGTTGCGACTAGGCTCAGCAGACCTGCTGAGCCTAGTCGGCAGGTCTGCTGACTGCAGTCAGCACGTCTGCTGAGCCTAGTGGCAACACCTTTAAAGCGTACAACTACAACCTGAATTGTCGTACGAGTATACACCTCTTAGTCGTACGACCATATACCCTTTGGTCGTACGAGTGTATACCCTTTAGTTGTACGACTATACATCTTTTGATTGTGCGACTGTATACCTTTTGGTTGTACGACTGTATACCACTTAGTTGTACGACTATCTTTGTGTGAAATAAATAGACATTCTGTAGCCCTCTGTGCGGTTTCTCGATGAACGCTTGGTGAGGCAAAAAGCGTTACGTTACGGTTGTGACAGTTTTTCTCGCACCCCTCTTTCTTCCGTTATATAGAAGGAACTTATATATTATATATATAAGTTATTATATACTACTTACAGATTGAAACTTGCAAAAAACGGGGTACCCCCTTCGAAAAAAAACTGTCACAACTGTAACTGTAACGTTTTTGAGCTAAATGAGGGCAAAAACGCACTAAGCTTTCCTGGTATCAACTCATAGAGTTCCTGATATCAACTCATAGAGTTCCAGATATCATCTCATAGAGTTCCTGGTATCATCTCATAGTTTTCTCACCCAAAGATCTATGAGTTTTTATTTTTAACTGAATCCGCCGCAAATGTTAATTCCGTTTAACAGAACTGTGCAGGGTGTTTTTTGGTGGTATCCGAGAAAAGTAGTACCTTTGCACCGGCATTCAGAGAAATCGTCCCCCTCTGATTTTTTAGAAAGCCAAGAGTTACTTGCCATTCCTTCATTGCTCGCTACTCGCTACTCACTACACACTACTCGCTATTCACTACACACTACACACTACTCACTACTCACTAAAAAAATGGACAGGGAACATTAAGCATCGTAAAGTAAAGTGCACTCCAGGGAATGGTAAGAACGCAGGTAAGTAACTTTTGTATGACTACAGCCATTGGTACATCGCTCGGAGTAATGAGCAACATGTGAGTTAAGGAAAAGTAATGAAAGAAAGCTTAAGAGTTAGGTTTAGCAATGCTGCGTTTCGCAGCGTCGCTAGACCTAACTCTTTTTTCGCTGCTATCATTATTTTCAAGACACAGCCAATCGTGACAAGCACAATCAAGCATTTCTAGCAACACCATATTTCATGGTGTTGCTAGAACATAAAATAGTTTTAGCAACACCGCAAAACGCGGTGTTGTTAGACTTAAAGCATTGATAATCAGTGATGTATATAGTTGCTTAGCCTTTGTCGTACGAGAATATACCTCTTAATGTTACACTAAATTCTTTATTCATATTCGAATTTCTCTACATATTCAACATTAAGTTCTTCTGCAAGAATTTTGTCTTGAGAAGAGAATTCTCCTGCTGTCACCAAAAGTATTTCATTGTTATAGTTCTTACATTCTATGTTCTTCAGTGCATCCATTACAGCATGGTATTTTACACACTGAAAGATACCACGAGTAATGTCTTGGTCGGGAGAAATGCTTGGCTTAACCTCTATCGCAACGTGTGTGCCATCTGAAAGTTCAAAGTAAACATCAAGTCTATCTCCTGAAGGTAAGATATGTTCTGTCTCAGCAAAAGTGACATCTTTATAGTCAAGACATTCGGGGTGCTGACAGATATATTCTTTCAAGCCTTTATGTTCTTCTCCCTCCCCACCATAGCTACAATGAGGATTCTTGATTGCCTCAAGCTGCTCTTCTGTAAACGGGACGGCTTCTTCCAGATTTAATTCTTTCAATACCCAATCCCAATGAGGGTAATTGATAGCTTTACTGTCAAGTCCTTCCACAAATACACGTTTTCCATTATCATCTAAACTGTTGTATTTTGGACTAACGAACTCAAATCCCTCTGAAGGAAGCATTGTTTTAGCATTCTTGCAAAGAGAATTGAGCGTAGGTATATTGCGTTTTGTTATGTGTGCCAATTCGTTAAGCACTTCCTGCACGTAATATAGAGCATGCCCAATACCTGAGAATTTTGGCTTGCCTATTGCATGAGTTAAATCCCCATAGGTATGCTTATTTTGACCAGTCTTAGCCCAATGTATTATTATCGGCAGCATTAAACGGACATTATGTCTTGTTGCCTCTGTACTGATAACGCTATCTATTATATTCATATCAAACCTAGTTTCTGCAACACTATAATTTATCATATTTGCAAGTCTCTTAGCAACATACGTTGTTCGGCTTTTGGTCAAGTCAGAAATTTCACTTATCTTAGTGTTGCAATAAGACGGTAAAACTCTGAATGGCTTGACAAAGGTACGAAAAAAAACGGAGAAACACATTCCTGTTGGAGATTTTTTTAGATTATAGAGGATTTTTCCGGTGCCCCAAAATTCTAGCAACATAGTATTTTCCGATGTTGCTAGGCTTAATATTCTGATAATCAGTGATATAAGTTATTGGCTGCTATGCGCATTTTTAGAGTTACCTACTAACTCTCTTTAAGTTTTGATGTATAGGACTAAAAAAGAGTATATAGCTGTAAACCAGAGTGTTAATCCACATGATGCAGCGAAACGCTGCGTATGGGTAGAGATAGTGAACTGTTCTGGTTCTGCCAGTTAACTGTTCTACGTCAACAGTAAATTAGCCAGACCTACCTATTCTAGCGACTCTGTGAAACGCAGGGTCGCTAGACTTAAAGTATTGACAACCAGTAATATATGCTTTTAATCGCTTAGGGTTTACTCGTACTAAAAGCGTTACATTACAGTTGTGACAGTTTATTTTGATCCCTTATCACAATATGTATTGGCATTCCTAATAGCTGTGTATTGCCAATCCGCATAGCGGAAATAAATAATTCTAGTGACCCTGCGTTTCGCAGGGTCACTAGAACTTCTTGATATTCAGTAGTATATAACTTTTTTAGTTTTTATACTAATCTAATGCCTTCCCTTTCCACGTTCTTACAGAAAGCAGTATTCCTATACTTTTTCCATTCCTTGGTAGAATACATCACAGGATTGATCTCTTTTCCTAAATTCCAACCTAGCATGGTGAGAGGGTAGGTTATGTTGTCGTAATCAGCAGGAAGAAGCTCCTCTTTATCCAAGATGATTAGAATATCCCAATCACTATCCTCCCTGGCGGTACCTCTAGCTTGTGAGCCGAAAGTACCGCCTTCCCGTTAGCCGGCATGTTCTTAGCCAGGCATTCACGGATAGCAGCCAAAGTATGTTCTTGTTCTTTCTGCATGTTAATGAAATCAATGATGATGCAAAGATATAGCTAATAATCTAGACTCGCAAATTTTTAAACGACTATCTTTTGTTTCTTTAGAATTTAGTTAAAAAATGCATTATCCTTATTTGGGCTAACCGATTTTGGGTTATATATTTGCAGTAAAATAGCTAATTATGGATAAAAGTATACATACAAGATTATACCAACGTGTTATAGCTCGCTTGCGTGCCAAGCGAGAGGAAAAGGGCGTGACACAGATGCAACTTGCTGAAAAATTGGGGGTTAACCAAACTTTTGTGAGCAAGGTTGAAATCTGTGAACGGCGTTTAGATATTGTTGAACTTCTAACGATTTGTGAAATCCTAGAAATTCCTTTTGTTGATTTTATCAAAGAAATCGATGAAGATATAATTTCAAAGTTTAAACAATCTAAAAAAATGGATTAGTAAATTGAGCAGAGTTAAAAGATTACTTAACCCATTGGAGCGGAAGACTGCTTTTGAGTATAGTAAAGTGCGTTCAAACAATCGTGCTTTTAAAGCATTATAACAAGAACGGTTTACTCTAATGTTGTTGAGATGGAAAATTTATTTATGGGGAATAATTATGGCAACAACAATATATACTTATTTGCATAATGATGATCTTAGTGGTTCACGCATAGTGAGCATGGATGATTGCATGTGCAAATTATACAATATAAAGCGTGATGACTCAGACTTTCTGAGAGATTTTAACGAGGACTTACAAAAGCCAGCGCTATATATCTTAGTCAATCAGGGGCATCTGAAGGCGTATGTCGGTGAAACAGATGATTTCACAAAACGTATAAGCCAGCATCTTGCAAAAAAAGATTTTTGGGATGAGGTCCTAGTCTTTCTTGGTGTTAACGATGATACTATCAGCAAGACTGAAGTTCAATATCTTGAATATTGTGCCTATCAAAAAGCAGATGAAGCAAAGACGTATGATTTAACAGAAAATACTCAGGTTCCTAAACAGCCACATATGAGTGTAATGCAGCGAGCAAAGGCTGATAAATTCTTTAAATATGTTCAGTTTCTTGCAAAATTTGTAGGCTGCAATATTTTTGAAAAGAGAAAAAGTGTTGTGTTGACTACAACGCTTAGTGCTTCTCAGCCCAAGGTAGTTCCTGTTCCTATAGAACTTTCTAATGAAGACTTAAAAGGGCGTATCTATTTGTCGTTTAATGGCGAAGGAAAATTCTCTAAACGTGAGATAGTGCTAGAAATCGTGCGTAAATTTATGCATGACTTCCCTGACACTACGCTGAGTGAGTTGAAGGCAACATTTAAAAGAGATTTTCTTGGGAATTTTGCACAGTATGAATTTATTCAAGAAGATATAGAAAATGCCAAAAGATGGAAAGAACTTGGACAAGATCATTGCCATTACTTTGTGAATGATGTCTTAAGAAGTGGCGATGGTATTGATTTCCTAGTTTGTGTAGAATGGGATAGAAACAATATTATCAAAGTCCTTGGAATTGCAAAAGCTTTGGGATGGACATTTGATATCATAAGAGGTTGATTATATGAATAAAGAAATTCAAAATACAAGAGATAATATTGATTATAAAGTAGATTGGGTAAACAAGAAATTTGCTTATCCTGATCGTGTTGTGCGTTTGGCGACATCTTTTAGTGGTATCGGCGCAATAGAATATGCCTTTAAAAGGTTGGGCTTAAAAACAAAAATTGTTTTTGCAGGTGATATTGATGCCAATTGTAAGAAAGCTTATTTTGCAAATTATGAAATCTCAGAGGAACAATGGCATACTGATATTCATAAATTGGATGCAACACGTTATAAAGGTATGGTGGATCTGTTTGTTGGCGGAGCTCCATGTCAAGCTTTTTCTATAGTTGGAGAGCAACGTGGCTTTGATGATACACGAGGTACTCTATTTAGAGAGTTTGCTCGTGTCGTGAAAGAATGTCAGCCTAAGGTCTTTATCTTTGAAAATGTGCAAGGATTATTTAAGCATGACCAGGGAAGAACTTGGGAGGTTGTATATAATACATTTCGTGATTATTGTGGATATGACGTTCATTTTCAATTGTTAAATGCAAGAGATTATGGCATTCCGCAAACGCGCGAGAGATTATATTGTGTTGGTTTTAAAAAGGCAACCGACTTCAAATATCCAGCTCCAATACCGCTGAAATATAGAATGTATGATTTTCTTGAAGATTATGTTCTAAGTGAATATTTTGACAAGGATAGTAATTCAAAGATTTTGTCTTACGACGTAAATCATAAAAATGAACTGGTAAAGGATGCTAGCAAAGAACGATTTAATGATTTCATTTTTCCAATAAGGGAAGTGGAAGATAAATATTATCTGTCGGAAAAGGTTGCAAAGTATGTCCTTTGTTCAGGTACAAAGTCTTTCAAAACACCTGTAAAAACAGATTTGGATATAGCACGCCCTCTATTACAGTCGATGCATAAGATGCATAGGGCTGGCGTAGATAATTACGTAACTTATAACAAGTCTAAAGGTATAGACGGATTACGTAAGTTAACCCCGAGAGAATGCTTGCGGTTAATGGGATTTAAAGATGATTTTAAAATTGTTGTAAGTAATACTGCTGCATACATGGAGGCAGGTAATAGCATTGTTGTAGATGTCCTAATTGCCTTATTGAAGGAAATGGATATAACTAAGTATGGTATTAATGATGGAAAATAAATATTCAAATATACAGAATACAAAAGCTAATATAGATGATTCTATAGATTGGCAGGACCTTCAGTTCTCTCATCCAGAGAGAACTGTTAGGTTGGCAACGTCATTCAGTGGAATTGGTGCAATAGAGCATTCTTTTCATCGCTTGGGAATTAAATATCAAATCCAATTTGCTGGAGATATTGATGCTAATTGCAAGAAAGCATATTTTGCGAATTATTCAATCTCAGACAAAAACTGGCACAATGATGTGCATAATTTGGATGCAAAGCCATATAAAGGAAAAGTTGATTTATTTGTAGGCGGTGCTCCTTGTCAGGCATTTTCTCTTAGAGGAAAACATGGCGGCTTTGAAGATACGCGAGGAACTCTTTTTCGCGAATTTGCTCGTGTTGTTATAGAATGCCAGCCTAAGGTTTTCATCTTTGAAAATGTAAAGGGAATGTTGAGTCATGATAAGGGACGTACATGGAAAGTTATAAAAGAAACTTTCGAGAAAGATTGTGGTTATGATGTATACTTTCAGGTGCTTAATGCAAAGGATTATGGAATACCACAAAGTCGTGAAAGAATTTATTGCATAGGATTCAAAAACGAAACTGATTTTAAATATCCGGCTCCTATAAAGCTTGATAAAACAGTATATGACTTCCTGCAAAATAGTTTTGATAAAAAATATCTGCTGAAGCAGAAAGGAGTGCATTTTATAACTCGCACAATAAATTATCAAAAGAGTTATACGCAAGTTAATGGCAATATCATTCTTTGCCAAAAACGAAATCAGCAGTTTAATTGGCATGGAGATTTTGTGTATCATCCAAAATTAAAAGAAGATACTAGTACACCTGAAACGGATCAAAATCTGTTTAGGGTAGCAGACTTCGAAGAAGACTATTACTTGCAGAACAATCCTGCAAAATATGCTATTAAGCGTGAAGGTGATGTGGAAGTAATGTTTAAGGCTTCAGACAAAGAAATAGACCTTTCTTATGGGCGTTTCCGAAAATTAACACCTAGAGAGTGCTTAAGATTAATGGGTTTTGATGATACATTCAATATTGTTGTATCGGATACAGAAACTTATAAGCAGGCAGGGAATAGCATTGTGGTAAATGTATTAATGGCATTATTAAGAAAAATAGATATAACTAAGTATGGAACAGATATATAATAAAAAAATGAACGAATTGGGTTATGAGCAATTCGTGTGCGATATCTTTCTGAATTGGGAGGATGTAAAGGATGAAATTCTATTGCCTGATAGAAAGGAGGGCTCGGGTAATGGAACTGTTCATGTCTTTCTTGGCGCTGCCGATGAATGTTTGAAAAAAGAGTTCCCTGGTTACTACAAAGCAGTGACTGAGGGGGAAGATCCGTCTGTTGGTGCAATTAAGATTACTCATTATTTTGTAAAAAGTAATGTTTTAAGTATGCTTGGTTATGTTTGTGAATATTACAGAAAGAAAAATGTTGATTTCTCAGTTACTGTTACAAACATATTGACATGTGTAGACAACACTAAACAGGTAGATGGGATGCTATCAACGTCATCTTTGCTTAAATTGTCAACTGGAACAAATAAACTGCGCCCATATTTTAAGCAATTCGATAGTAAGGGTGTTTTTCATCAAGTAATTAGACAGTTGCTATTGCCTAATTCTGCATATAAAATTGCATTATATAAGAATGCAGATGACGAATATGCCGCTTTTTGGTTAATAGGATTTGGTGATTTGGACGATTTCATGGCAGATGTAAATAGTAATAATATTGAAAAACCTTTGAATGAATTGAAGAAATGTGATAATTGTCTTCAGCAAATCTTCTACGGAGCACCTGGTACAGGTAAATCATTTAAGATTAAACGTGATACGAAGAATCAGAGCAAGATTCGTACCACATTCCATCCTGATAGCGATTACTCTACATTTGTAGGATGCTATAAGCCGACTATGAATGAGGATGTAAAGTACGATAAGGAAGGAAACGAGAAAAGTTGTACAAAGCAGATAGAATATGCTTTTGTGGCCCAGGCTTTTTTGAAAGCTTATGTTAAAGCGTGGAAATTCTATTGCAGTGCTGAAGATGGAACAGCCAAGGCTCAGTATCTTATTATTGAAGAGATAAACCGTGGTAATTGTGCACAGATTTTTGGTGACCTTTTTCAGTTGCTGGATAGAAATGAGGATGGCTACTCTACATACCCTATTGTCGCAGATACAGATATCCAGAGATATCTTAGCAAAGAGTTTGAAAAGGTTAATATTCCTGACTCTTTGAATGCCATATACGATGATTATGATGGTAATATCGTAGAGGATATTAAGAATGGAATTGTGCTCGCATTGCCTAACAACCTTTACATTTGGGCAACCATGAATACCAGTGACCAGTCTCTTTTCCCAATTGATTCCGCTTTTAAGCGTCGTTGGGATTGGAAGTATATGCCTATAGATACCGAAAAAGAGAATTGGAATATTGAAGTGGACGGAAAGAAATATTCATGGTCAGACTTCTTGGAGGCAGTCAATGAGCAGATATTCGAAGTAACGAAATCTGAGGATAAGAAACTTGGTTTCTATTTTTGTCGTGCAAATAATCATGTTGTTGATGCAGAGAAGTTTGTTGGCAAGGTTATTTTCTATCTGTACAATGATGTATTCAAAGACTACGGCTATGACCGCAAGATGTTCCAAGGCGAGGATGGTAAGACCATTCAATTTCATGAATATTTCCAAAGCAACGGAGATATAAATGAGCAAAAGGCTGCCCTTTTCTTGAACAATCTTGAGATAAAACCAATCGGTGAGAATAACGTAGAATAAAAAGTACTTATGCATATTATCATAGAGGAACATAAATATCCCATCAAGGTTTTAGGAAAAACACTTGATGGAATCACCAATCTGAGGGACGTTAACGGTATGGTTAGCGTTAACTACGTGGGGTATTACTATAACCCTACGCTGAAGGACTGTGTGTTCATACTTCCTAAGGTCTTGATGGAAGATGTAGATGGTGAGGAGCTTATCTTCGGACATTGTAAACCTGAGGATATAGTAAATTTAGAACGGCAAAATCTGTTAACCCGGGAGGAGCATGATTTCATCTATGAATTGTCTGTTTGGATATATCGTGCGATTTGCGTTTTTCGTGATAGTAAGGTTGATAATACTATAGTAAGACAGCAGAACTCTCAACAAATGGGTCATGGAAGATTGCATCAATGTAATACCTTTCTCGATATTTTGTTGGCTTTGCAAAAGTTTAACAGGGAGAACCAGAACTTCTTTTTCTTTGTGCTAAGAAACGTTCATTCTGGATATAATAAGATTAATTGGGCCAAAACGATTAATAAGTCAATGGCTATCATCCAAAACAACCAGCCTGTTTATCTGAATCCTGTCAACAAGAAACGCCAGATTAATTTTGATGAAGAACTGCTTGTCATCTTTTTCTCTATCTTGCGTTATATACATGATAAATATGGCTTCCCTGTTCAGATAAATGTAAACTTTCCTCTGATTACCGGAGAAAAGTTTAAGATGTATCTTAATGGTATGGGCGAGGTGCGTTTGATGCAAATTAAATATAAGTACTTTTCCGATAAAGCTTTGTATTTATGGGAACTTTGTCATGCCTTCTTTGCGCATAGCAAGGATATCAATGTCGAGACGGATGATAAGGAGTATCTGCTGGTTAAGAACTTCAATATCGTGTTCGAAGCTATTATTGATGAATTAGTGGGTGATAAAAAACTGCCTGCTGATTTGAAAGACCAGGGTGATGGTAAGAGGGTAGATCATATGTATACTTACCAGAACCTTACCAATAATGAAGAGGAGAAAGATATATATTATATAGGTGATTCTAAATATTATAAGCGTGGGCATAAGATAGGAAAGGAATCTGTATATAAGCAGTTTACTTATGCTAGAAATGTTATTCAGTGGAATCTGGATTTGTTTAATGATGGGGATAAGGAAGAGCAGAAAGACCATTTTAGACTCCGTGATGATGTTACGGAAGGTTATAATGTAATTCCTAACTTTTTCATTTCTGCAGAGCAGAAGACGTTGAAGGCTGAGGATGATATCAAGTTGACTGATAATAGAAAGCAGGACTTCTTGTCTCGCCAATTTGACAACCGTCTGTTTGATAGAGACACTTTCCTGATAGCTCACTATGATGTAAACTTTCTTTTCGTTGTTGCCTTGTATGGGCGTAATGAGCAGGGAGAAAAGAAAGCGTGGAAAGATAAGGTGAGGTATATGTTCCGAAAGGAAATCCAACAGATGCTTAATTCTAAATTTGATTTTTATGCGATGACAGCTAAGGAGGGAGTTAGTGCTGTGGGATATATACAGGACCATTTCCAGCAATTGTTAGGCAAGGTCTTTACACCTTATGATGACAGAGAGACTCAGAAGTACTACTCTTTAGCTTTAGATAATGGCGAGCAGTTTGCTGGTGAAAATGCCACTATATTGTCTCAATTAAAAGATTCTTTTTATATAGTGCCATGCAAGATTGGGGATGATCCCAAAAAGTTGTTGCCAGAGGTTTCTTCTTTGGCAGAGGGTATGTTGGTTCCATCTTCGTTCTTGACGATGCATTATCTTGAAAGGTATCTTGATAAGACAATTTTAGTAGGTTGCTATCATGATGAGGCTCATCTCAATTGGATTCTAGGACAGAATGACAAGGGTACGCTTATCTATAATATTCGTGTTGGTAAAGAACGTGAAGGTGGTCAGATTAAGGCTCAGCTTGATAGAATGGCGGTTCCATTTGTTGTGCTCTATGAATATGGATGTGAACATGAAAATAAGTATCGTGTGTTCCATGTGCACCACCATGCTTATATCAAAGAGGATAGAATGCGTGAAACCCTTTACCCAAGGGAACCAAAGGGTAACTATTTCTGTTATATCTTTGATGAAGAAGTAACGCTAGGTAATCTTGATGTCCATCGTTTAGTTTCCCAAAAACGAATAGATGACAGGGAATATGTTGATGGTGCGCCTATATTTATGATGGGAAAGGAAATTATAAAATTTAGGAAATAATAGGAGAAAAAGAAATGAACTTTACATCAGGCAAAAATGAACTTAAGAGAATTTTGAACTCTCATAAAATAGGAGAGTGCACTACAGAGGAAGAAACAGCGTTTATAACTACTTTCTTTAGTCGATATCATCCTGAATGGTATATAAAAACTCAGGGATTAATGCTGGTAGTTACTATAAGATAACAGCAGAAACAGATCATAAAGCTAATGGAAGGTGTTTTTGGCTTGTATTAGAAAATGGAGAAAAAGTGGATATTGGTTACAATCAATTAAGAGCGCATCTAGTAGATAAAGAACAGTACATGCGGCAAAATATAGCTGCAGCGTGTCGTACAGCAGTAAAACTACCAAGTATTAAACCTTTCCGAGATAGTATTCTTAAAAAGTTTAAGGAAGGTCTGCCGGTCTATAGTGAATTATCAGGAAAACCAATTCTGGATAAAGGAGATTTTCATGTAGATCATTATGATCTTACTTTCGAGGAGTTAGTTGATAATTGGATAGAAATAAAGGGTATGGAATATCTCTATCAAAGGATAAATATGAATGAACAAATGAGTACCATTACAAAATTTGTAGATGAGAATCTTGTCGAAGAATTTGTGCAGTACCATGACCAGTATACCCACCTGCGAGTTGTAACAAAAGAGGAAAATTTAAGTTTGTTGAAAAAAAAGAAAAAAACAGATAGGAATGGGTAGGCGAGGGTAATAAGCACCGTCACTTTTTATTTTATCTGTTTGCTATCACTTCAATCCCATCTTTCTCAATTTCCTTGAGTAGGAAGGGATTGAGGTGCTGATGCTTCCGGATAATATCAACAGGATTGTCTAGAAGTTCTTCCAAGTATGCCTTCAGACGTACTACTAGAAAAAACTTGGGTGGCATTTCTACAAAGACATCTACATCGCTTCCTTCGTGGTGCTCGTTTCTTGCAACTGAGCCAAAGAGACGCAAGGAGGTGATACCGAAGGTGTTCTGCAGTTCTTCGGTATGAGAAGCGATGAGAGCTATGTATTCTTCCCTTGTCTTCATTTTAGTTTTCTTGTTTTAGAATGCTTTTCCCTTTCAGGGCGTGTGGGGGCTCAGATGGCTCTGGTATAAAAATGCGGCTTAGTATCCTCTCTGCTTCTCGTAAATGAAATCATCGGCGATGTAGCCATTGCTCATAAGATACAAGCCGGTGCGCTTATCGTGGAGTTGGGCACAGGTCTTGCTGCGATAGAAGAGATCGAGAGCCAGGGCTGGCGAAATCTCGAGACGCTGTGATAGTTCGTATGCTACGCCTCCTATCTGATAGCTGAGAATCATTTCTTGAATCTCAGGCGTCTTTGTGTTGATCTGTTTATATTTTTTCTGTTCCATTATATACTAAGTATTTATTGATGAGA
>ERZ1034976.2414-NODE-2414-length-12789-cov-4.386603_pt1 | contig 12789 bp, 13 predicted proteins | sample MGYA00520623_ERZ1034976 | MGnify/ENA primary metagenome ERZ1034976 (study PRJEB33766, sample SAMN09781774) | gut metagenome | biome: gut microbiome | host: Homo sapiens | place: Madagascar | study: EMG produced TPA metagenomics assembly of the PRJNA485056 data... | reverse complement strand
ACGGGAATATCCTTGAGTAATTCTTTCAGCAGCATAAGCATTCCTCCCGGCTCCGGTCAGTCCCGAAGCCCTGTGTCGGTAAAGGTAAGTGTAACGGTAGTTCCGGCGGGAACCAGCGTGTCTTTCGGCAGACTTTGCGCCGCGACGGTAACGGTGGGGGAAATCCCGTCGTTTCCCGTTACCAGAATGTACAGCCCCAGCTTTCCGGCGGCATCGCTTGCCTGTTGGCGGTTCATGCCGGTAAAATCCGGCACAGTAACGCTTTCCGGCTTCGGGGCATCCCCCAGATACAATAGCACCTGACTGCCCCCGGGGACAGTCTGCCCGGCCTGGGGCAGCTGAGCGGTGACCCGGTCTCCGGTTCCCGTGAATTTCGCCGAAAGACCTATTCGTTTTAGTTTACTGCTTGCATCCTTTTCTGTCAAGTCGATATATTTCTCCAAAACAATTTCTTTTCCCTGGTTTTCCGACTGGGAAAAGTGCCGTTCCACCCCAAGATAGGGAAGAATGTCCCCCAGGACGGCTCCCACTGTGGGGGCGGCCATGACACCGCCGGAAATGTAGATTCCCGTCTGCCGGGAGGGGGTGTCCAAAGCCACCAGCACGATGTACTCCGGGTCGTCCATAGGGGCGATGCCCACGAAGGAGACGATTTTGTCCTGAACCCGCTGGCCGTTTTCGTCGAAAACGTCGATTTTCTCGCTGGTGCCGGTTTTTCCGCCGATGGAGAACCCCGCCACCTTGGCGTTTTTCGCCGTACCCTCGGAGACCACCGAGGCAATGAGCTGGCGCATAGTATCCGAGGTTTCTTTCGAAATGGTGCGCCGCACTGCCGTAGGCTCCGCCTGCATCACCGTATTTCCCTCTGAATCCAGGATTTCCGAGACAATGTACGGCTCCAACAGAGTGCCCCCGTTGACTACGGAAGCAATGGCCCGCACCAGCTGCAAGGGGGTAATTTTGAAGGTCTGGCCGAAGGAGCCGGAGGTCAGGGAGGCGGTGCCCCACTTGTCGGTGTCCGTCACCAGGGCTTTGTCAAAAAACACGCCCTTGCTCTCTCCGGCCAGGTCAATGCCGGTTTTCTCCAGAATCCCGAATTTTTCGATGTATTCATAGAATCGCTCCCCGCCCAGCTTCAGGGCGATATGGGCAAAGGCGATGTTGCAGGAGTTCTGTAGCGCCTGGGGCGTTTTCTCCGCCCCGTGTCCCGCGGAACGCCAGCAGTGAAGACGCTGGGCACGGCCGGGAATCTGCTCGGAACCGGAGCAGTGGAAGGAGGTATTCAGATCGATGGCTCCGCAGTCCAGAGCCGCCGCCATGGTCAGCACCTTGAAGGTGGAGCCGGGCTCATAGCCGTCGGAGAGCACCCGGTTGCGCCACTGCTTCAGCCGGGCGGCGGATAAAGCCTGCTGATAGTCCTCCGTCCCCCGCAGGCTCTCAACCTGCGCCGCGGTCTTGGGGTCTGCCAGCTCCAGATACCGGTTGGGGTCGTAGCTTCCCAGGGTGGCCATGGCAAGAATTTCCCCGGTTTTGCAGTTCATCACCAGACCAAAGGCTCCGTTTTGCACATCGTAGCGAGCAATCGCCGCCTGCATCTGCTTTTCCAGGCACTTCTGCACCGTGGCATCCAGAGTCAGGATCACCGAATTTCCCTGCCGGGCGGAAAGATAATTTTCGTAGGAATAGGGCATATCCATTTCGTTGTTGCCCTTGGTGGTGACCACCCGGCCGGTTTTTCCGGACAGGAAGCCGTCATAGGCCGCCTCCACCCCCTCACAGCCGTCGTTGGAGGCGTTGGTAAAGCCGATGACCTGGGCGGCCAGGCTTTCGTAGGGATACACCCGCTGAGAAGCAGGTTCCAGGTGGATGCCCGCAACGTCCTTCCGGTTGACGTAATCCCGGATTTTCCCGGCGGCGGTCTCGTCGATTCTGGCCCCCACCTGCTTGTAGCGCTTGCGGGTGTCGGCGGCCTGCTCGGCAATCCAGGCCGGGTCTTTGCCCAGAATCTCCCCCAAAACCCTTGAAAGATCGGCAACGTCCGCCTTGGACTGTTTCAGTTCATGGGGGTCAAGATACACATTCTCCACGGTGACGGAGGTCGCCAGCACATTCATGTTCCGGTCGAGGATGTCCCCCCGGTGGGCGGTCACCGCCGTGCCCCGGGTCTGATTGTTCAGCGCTTTGGCGGAATAATAATCAAAATCACGCACCATCAGCTGATACAGCCGCAGGCCGATGGGCACAAAGGCGGCGATTCCCAGCACCAGTGCCGCCGCCAGCACCCGCCGGTGCTGACCGGTGCTGATGCGCAGACGGTCAAATTGCTTTTCCCCCACAATAATCCCCCCATACCAGGCAGCACCGTATGGTAGGGTACTGCCTCTAAAAAAGGGCGGCAAGAGGAATGCCCCCTCGCCGCCCATTGCAGCTGCTATTACAGAATATGGGAGAAGGAATGAATTTATGCGAACAAGCCTTCCAGAAACCATTGCAGATTCTCCCACCAGGTGGGTTCCGGTTCGGGCTGGGGCACGGTCACATAAACCGATCGGGTCTGTAGTTCTTCCCTGGGTACCATCCCCAGAGCCTCCGCCTTGCTGCGGATGTCATCTAAATCATACTGGGAGCGGTACTCCTCCGTCAGCTTGGCGTTCTGGCTGCTCAGCCGGGAAACATAGCTGTCCATGACCCGATAGTTCGCCCAGTCGGTTTTCAGCTGCAAAGCGCCGACAACCATCACCGCCAGCAGCATCAGGGACACCAAAATGCCGCCGATGGCCACAGGATCCAGGCTGATCTCCCGGACGCTGCGCAGACGCTCCAGAGGAAGCTTGCTTTTCGCCTGCTTCCGCTTGGCCTCCTGCTCCAGCTGCCGGGCCTCGCTGCCATGAATATAGAACTGACCAACATATTGAATTTTGGGTTTCTGACTCATGGCAATGCTTCCTTCCTGACTCAAGTAACCAATGATGAAATTGGCAAGAGTTATCAGCGAGAGATTTTGGCACGAATGAAAGTTTGAAAAGCGCAGGAATACTTTGTGTATTTCAAGCTTTTCAAACTGCACAGTCGGGGCGAAAGATCCGTTGAGAACCGCAGACGATTTCATCAGCGGTTACTCAAACTTGTCAGAGTTTTTCGCAAACCCGAAGCTTCGCGCTTCTGGCTCTGGGATTGGCCGCCAGCTCCGCCTCCGTGGAGGTAATGGGCTTGCGGGTAACGATCTTCACCTGGGGCTTCCGGCCGCAGACGCAGACCGGGAACTCCCGGGGGCAGATGCAGCCCTTTGCCGCCTCCGCCATGGCGTTCTTCACAATCCGGTCTTCCAAAGAATGGAAGGTAATCACAGCCAGTCGCCCGCCGGGGTTCAGGCAGGGCACTGCCCGCTTCATCACCCGCTCCACACTGCCCAGCTCGTCGTTGACGGCAATGCGGATGGCCTGAAAGCTTCGCTTGGCCGGGTGCTGCTTCTCCCGCAGGGCAGCCGCCGGCATGGCTCCCCGGATAATATCCACCAATTCCAGGGTGGTTTCGATGGGGGCTTCCTCTCTGCGCTTGCAGATGGCCGCCGCGATCCGGGGAGCGTAGCGTTCCTCGCCGTAGTCGTAGAGAATCCGTTTCAACTCCTCATAAGACCAGCCGTTCACGATCTGCCGGGCATCCAGGGTATCCTCACTGTTCATGCGCATATCCAGAGGGGCGTCCGCCATGTAGGAAAAGCCCCGTTTCCCATCGTCCAACTGGGGAGAGGACACGCCCAAGTCCATGAGAATTCCGTCCACGCCGGAAATGCCCAGGTCTTTCAGAACCGTGTCCATTTCGTCAAAATTGCTGTGCACCAGGGTCACCCGGTCGGCAAAGGGCTTCAGCCGCTCCCCTGCCGCTTCCAGGGCTACCGGATCCCGGTCGATGCCGATGAGCCTTCCGGTGGTGAGCTCCGCGGCAATGCGGCTGGAATGGCCCGCGCCGCCCAGGGTACCGTCCACATAAATCCCGTCGGGCTTAATATTCAGTGCCTCGATGCACTCCTCCAGCAGCACGGAAACATGATGAAATTCACTCATAGTCCGATCGCCTCCAGAGATGCCAGCAGCTTTTCCGGGGTCAAATTCTCGGATTCAAAGGCCGCGAATTCCTTGGCATCCCAGATTTCCGCTTGGCCCGCCCGACCTACAATCATGACCTCCCGGTCGATGCCCGCGTAGTCCAGCAGAAATTGGGTCAGACCGAACCGGAACTGCTTATCCGGGGTGCACTCCGCCGCGTTCATAAAAATCAGGCTGGTGGCTCCAGCCCGCTGGGAAATGCTCAGGGCATTGAAGTTGTCGGAAAGCCGCTGCCACTCCTGGGCGGTGTAGACGGTCAGGCAGCGGTGACCGCAGTTGACGCCCAGGGTCACAAAAAAGGTGTCCCCCAGCTCGCTTCTCAGCTTTGCCGGCACAAACAGCCGGCTTTTTTCGTCCAGCTTGGCACTGTACTTGCCGATCATCCGCTTCCCTCCTTCCCTTTTACTCCACTTTACTACCCTTTTGCTCCATTTGCAGACAGTATACTACCCCCGCAGAGAAAAATCAATCTTTTTCTCCGGTTTTTTCCTTTTTTGGTTACAATTTTTCCATAATTCAAACAATCGTTCGTATAAATCAGGTGCAAAAGGAAATTTCTCCCGCCTCCAGCAGGAGCTTCACCCGGGTTGGCTTCCGGGCGCAGCCCAGCAGGAAGCCGGCCAAAGGCCCCTCCACCTCTGTCTGCACCAGCCGCCGGAGCTGCCGGGCCCCGTCTTTTCCGGGACATTTTTCCAGCAGGAACCGGGCAAGCCCCTCCGGCAGCAAAAGCTGAGTGCCCGCGGCAGCGGCGCGCTCCTGAAGCTGGCGCAGGTATTTTCCGGCGATGGCTTCCATGGCCTCCTTTCCCAGCGGCGAAAAATGAACGGTCCGGTCGATTCTTCCCAGAAACTCCGGGGAAAAGCTCTGCCGCAGGGCCTCCCCCATTTCCGCCGCCCGTCCGGCGGCGCAAAAGCCCAGGCCCTCTCCCCGGAGTTGACCTCCCACGTTGGAGGTCATGACCACAATGGCATTGCGGAAGCTGACCCGGCGGCCGGTGGAATCCGTCAGCACTCCCTCTTCCATGATTTGCAGCAGGATGCCCAGTACCTCCGGGTGTGCCTTTTCCAGTTCATCGAACAGCACCAGGCTATAGGGACGGCGGCGGACGGCCTCCGTCAGCTTGCCGCCCTCCTCATAGCCCACATAGCCGGGAGGGGCGCCGATGAGCCGGGACACGGACTGCTTTTCCATATATTCCGTCATGTCCAGCCGGAGCACGGCCTCCCGGGAACCGAAAACCTCCTGGGCCAGCACCCGACACAGCTCAGTTTTTCCTACGCCGGTGGGGCCGGTGAAGAGCAGACTGGCAATGGGCCGTCCCGGATCCCGGATGCCGGAATAACCCCGGCGGACGGCTTCCGCCACGGCGGAAACCGCCTCGCTCTGGCCGATGACTTCCGCCGACAGCAGACCCTCCAACTCCAACAGCCGCTCCCGCTCTCCGGCGGTGAGACGCCCTACGGGGATTCCCGTGCGCTGGGATACCACCCAGGCAATGTCCGAAGCGTTTACGTTCCGGCTGCGCACGCTGGGCTTTGCCAGATGCTGCATTTTGTCCCGAAGCTCTGCCGCCCGCTCGAACTGCCGCTCCCGGACGGCTCCTTGCAGGGCTTCTTCCAGTTCCTTCCGGGCGGCGCTGCCCCGGCCGCTGTGCAGTTCCTCCAGCCGAGCCCGGGAGGCTCCCTCGTCCAGCAAATCGATGGCCTTATCCGGCAGGTAAAGGTCGGGCAGATACCGGGCGGACAACCTCACCGCCTCCCGGATGGCATCGTCGGTGATGCGCAGATGGTGATGCCGCTCCAGCCCAGGCCGCAGAGCCTTGAGAATGGCCAGGGTGGCCTCCTGGCTGGGCTCCTCTACCGCTACCGGCCGGAACCGGCGTTCCAGCGCCGCGTCCTTTTCGATATACTTCCGGTATTCCTCCCGGGTAGTGGCTCCCAGCATTTGCAGCTCTCCCCGACCCAGGGCGGGCTTGAAAATGTTCGCCGCGTCAATGGCACCCTCGGCGGCTCCCGCTCCCACAATGGTGTGCATTTCATCCACAAAGAGAATCACGTCTCCGCAGCGGCGGATTTCCGCCAGCACATCCCGAAGCCGTTCCTCGAATTCGCCCCGGTATTTCGTCCCCGCCACCAGGGAGGCCATATTCAGGCTCACCAGCCGCTTTTCCTTCAGCTGAGGCGGCACGCTCCCGGTGGCCATCCGCTGAGCCAGCCCCTCGGCAATGGCGGTTTTGCCCACCCCAGGCTCCCCCACCAGAGCCGGGTTATTCTTGCTTTTCCGGCACAGAATGCCGATGACCGTGTCAATTTCCCGTTCCCTGCCGATCACCGGATCCATCGTTGCGGCTTTCGCCACCAGATCCTCACTGAATTGCTCCAACAGTCTCAAACGAGTTTCCTCCTTCTTCGCTCTTGTCAACACACTTTGCTCCCAGCGCAGATACTCCACCGTCTGGTTAAACAGTTCCTCCGGGGCAAGGCCGGAAAGCCGCAGCAGCTCCCCGGCGGCACCCCGCTCCTGCCGGGCCATGGCCAAAAGCAGATGCTGGGGCTGAATCTGCCGAACACGCTGGCTTCTGGCCTCTCCGGCGGCTCCCCGCAGAAGGTGCTTGGCCTCCGGGGTCAGTCCCTGGGGCAGGGGCAGCTCCGGGGTTCCCAGGCCGTAGAGCAGCTGGATCAGCGCCTCCATCAGCTCCGGATTCACCCCCATCTGCCGCAGCACCAGTCCGGTGCTCCCGCCTTCCCGGCTCAGTGCCAGGAGGAAATGGGCCGAGCCCACATAGCTGTGGCCCAGCTCCCGGGCCTTCCGGGCCGCCTGGGAAAGAAGCTCCACCGTGGCCGGGTGATAGTTCATATACCGTCCTTCCCTTCCGACTGCCTGGGCAGTCTTCCTTTTCGGGAAAGCATCGCCAGCTCCGGAAAAAATTATTCCCGAAAAAACGCAAAAAGGAATTGCATTTTCGAAAATCCATGCTACAATGAGGATACGTTACTACATACGCTGTAGAACAGAAAAACATTAGGGAGGTTTTACCATGGCTTATGTAATTACTGACGCTTGCGTTTCCTGCGGTTCCTGCGCCGAGCAGTGCCCCGTTGAGGCTATTTCCGAGGGCGACGGCAAGTACGTCATCGACGCCGATGTCTGCGTTTCCTGCGGCTCCTGCGCCGAGCAGTGCCCCAACGACGCTATCGAGGAAGGCTAATCTTTCTTCATAGGCTTGTAATTGGCCTGCGCCCACGCGCAGGTCAATTTTCTTTTTTCTTCTTGGGAAGCTCTGCCCCAATCATCGTCACTTCTCTTTTCTGTTTCTATGGAAATATTACCAAACAACTATCAATTAGAAATTCCCGACGGGTGCTTCCCCCTGAGCACCGATTCCATGGTGCTTTCCCACTTTGTCCGGCTGCCGAAAAACGCACGGGTGCTGGATTTGGGTTCCGGCTGCGGCACTCTGGGGCTGTTGCTGTGCAGTCGGGATGTCGGATGCGCTGTCACAGGCATTGAGCGGGACGAAAGGGCTCACGCGGCGGCTCTGGCCAACATCTGCCGAAACGGCCTGGAAAACCGGCTGGAAAGTCTTTTGGCTGACATACAAGAGGTGCCCCAACGGCTGACCCCGGGAAGCTATGATGTGTGCCTGTCCAATCCTCCCTATTTTTCCGGAGGCCCGGCAGCCAAACTGACTGCCGCCCGGCGGGAGGATTTCTGCCCGGTAAGCGTCCTTATGAAAGCCGCCGGCCGGGCTCTGAAATACGGCGGGGATTTTTATCTGGTGCACCGGCCGGAGCGGCTGGGGGAGCTGATCGCCGCGGGAGCCGCCGTGGGGCTGGAAGCCAAACGCTTAGGCCTGGTTCGGCATCGCCCCGGCGACCCGGTAAGCCTGATTCTTTTGGGATTCCGCAAGGGCGGAAAGCCGGGGCTAATCTGGGAGGAATGGATTCTTCGGGAGGCCGACGGCTCCCCCACCCCCCTTTACCGGGAAATCTATCATCTAGGAGGCTAATATGTCCGCAATGCTGTATCTGGTTCCCACCCCCATCGGCAATCTGGGGGATATTTCCCAGCGGTGCCGGGAAACCCTGGAGGCCGCGGATTTCATTGCCGCGGAGGACACCCGGGTGACGTTGAAGCTTCTCAACCACCTGGGCATCAAGAAAAGTCTCGTCAGCTACTACGAGCACAACAAGGCCGCCCAAGGCAGTCGGATCGTGGAGCGGATTCTGGGCGGCGAAACCTGCGCCCTGGTTTCCGATGCGGGAAGCCCCGCCATCTCCGACCCCGGTGAAGACCTTGTCAAGCAGTGCGCCGCGGCGGGAATTCCGGTCTGCGCCATTCCCGGCCCCTGCGCCGCCATCACCGCCCTGAGCATCTCCGGACAGTCCACCGGCCGGTTCTGTTTCGAGGGCTTTCTGTCCACGGCGAAAAAAAGCCGCCGGGAGCACCTGGAAAGTCTGAAAAGCGAGCAGCGAACCATGATTTTCTACGAGGCTCCTCACAAGCTTCTTACAACCCTTGCCGACATGGCGGAGGTTTTCGGCGGCGACCGGCCTCTGAGCCTGTGCCGGGAGCTGACCAAGCTTCACGAGGAGGTTGTCCGCACCACACTGTCGGAGGCACTGGAACGCTACACCGAAAATCCCCCAAAGGGTGAATTTGTGCTGATCGTGGCCGGTGCCAAACCGGAAGAAAAGGAAATTCCTTCGGAAACCGATGCCGCCGCCCGGCTGGCAGAGCTGATTGCCCAGGGGCTTTCCCGGAAGGACGCGGTGAAGCAGACCGCCAAGGAGCTGGGGCTTTCCAAAAACGCGGTTTATGAAATCGCCCTGAAGGATTCGGAAAAAGAATAGACCCGTTCGACAGCTTTCAATTGCTTTCGCCCTTCCCCTGAAGTATGCTGTCAGGGACAGCGTTATCCCCAAACTCAATGCGACCAGGCTGTCAAACGCCGCACCGGTTCTCCCCCGGTGCGGCGTTTCTCTTTCGGTTGGGGGAACTCTAAATCAATCGTCGGCGGCTGGACAGCGGATCTTTTGCCCACATGCAGCCCTTCTAAAAGTGGGAAATATAGCGCAGCCGTTGCCAGCGTAAGCTGGCTTACGGATGCGGCATACCCCTTGCGGGTACACAAAGTATTCCTCCACTTTTAGAAGCTTGCCTGTGAACAAAATCTCTCGCTGCCAGCTCTTGCCGATTGATTCAGAGCTCCCCCTGTTACAAAATTGGTATCAATAACATCTGGTCCGGGGCAGGCTCCCCCTGCAAATCGTTTGCCTCCCGGATGGACGCCACCGTGGAGCCTGCCGCCTTTGCCATGTCCCAGAGGCTTCGCTCTCCGGCTCGGCAGAGAATCAGAGAAGGCCTGCCGACCTCCCCCTTCCGGGTCTCCCCCAGGGTCAGCCCCGTCACCACGCTCAGCCGCTCCACCGTGGCCGCCGTCAGCTCCACAGGCAGCTCCGCTTTCAGGGTCATCTCACTGCCGCCGATTGCCGCCTGGCAGGTTCCGATTCCCGGCACTGCCCAGATATCCACCGCTTCATCCGCGGTCACCGGAAGGGTTCCTTCCCAGCGGGCAGAGCCTGCGTGCAGAGCGCCGTCCTCCCCGTAATACAGGAGCTGGAAGGTACCGCATTGCTCCAGAACCGGGCACGTCCCTTCCCGCCGCTGTCTGGGATATTCCGGCAGGAACCGGCTGTCCACCACCAGACTGCCCTGACCAGGCAGGGTCTGCTCGGCATACAGATTCTCCCGCCGTCCGTCCAGGGTCACCGGCAGTTCCAGTGTGCTCATCTGGATTTGCAGCTCCCTTCCCGGACTGTAGGCATCCTGGGTCAGCTCCAGCTGCTCCCGGTCGGACAGGGCATACTGGGCGGCAATGCCGCATTTCAGATTCATCCGGCCTTCTTCGTCCAGCTCCAGTTCCAGCCCGGTGAGGCACAGTGAAAATTCCGTCTGGGCATCCGCACCGTACTCCCCGGCCAGCTCCGCATACTGAGAAAAGGGCAGGTCAAAGTCCCAGCAGTGGAGCTGACCCTCCCGGCAGCGATAGCACAGGTGCACCGCCGTGCTTCCCCGGAACACCAGCTTCTGGGACAGCACCTTCCGATCGGTCACCCGGGCATCTGCCCAGTAACAGATCAGTTCCTCCGGCACCGGCGCGGAATCCGGCAGGGTCAGTGTCTCCTCCTGGGAAAAGGCCTTCTCCCCCGCCTCCTTCCAGAGCCGGACAGGATAGGTATTTTCCAGCAGCTCCACACCTTCCGGCAAATGCTGCGGCCGGGCGACCGGGATTTCCATGGGCACAAAGGCCTGGCACAGCAGGCTCAGTCCCGCCCGAACCTGAATTTTCCGGGGCGATACGGTTCTGGCCTCCACCGCTCTGGGGAGCATCCCCAGGCAGATTTTCCCCTCGGGCAGCTCCTCCGGCAGCTCGAAGCGCAGCTGAAAGGGAATCCAGCCGTCCAGACACCGCTCCATGCTTCCGTCCTCCGGGGTGTACAGAACCCAGACCATCATTCCACCGGTGACGGTCAGCCCATCCGAGCCCCACTCCTTGCCGCGCAGGATGGGCTGACCCCAGGCCGTCAGAATTCGACCCACGTCCGGCATTCCCTCGGCAAGCTTGATTTCCTGGGACTGCTCCGCGTTTCGTGCCTGGCGCAAAACCGGCTTCAAGCAGGGGCAGCCCTGATTCTGAAATGTCACTTCCACTTCGGTTCACTCCTCATCCCAAATAGACTTGCTGTTCTTGCACTATAGTCTATTCCCGACGGGACAAGAATATGACCAGGTCATCCCGCTTCCTATCGATGTCTTGTCACGCAGCAGCCCAGCGCCATCAGGCACAGGCCGCCGCAGCAGCACAGCAGCCAGCTTTCCAGGCAGTGCCCCAGGATCAGCCCCAGGCCGAAGCAGATCAGGCAGCAGCCCCGCAGATGATTTTTCCGGCACATAAAAAGACACCCCCTGCATTTACCCTATGCAGGGGGTGTGAAATTGTTGCGTATGGAAAGGAAACGCTATCAGCCGCCCAAGTAAGCTTTCTTCACGGCATCCGAGCTTGCCAGCTCCGCGCCGGTACCGCTGAGGGTGATGCTGCCGGTTTCCAGAACGTAGGCACGGTCGGCGATCTGCAAAGCCTTCCGGGCGTTCTGCTCCACGAGAAGGATGGTAGTACCTGCCTTGTGCAGTTCCTTGATGATGTCGAAAATCTGGTCAACCAGAATGGGGGCCAGACCCATGGAGGGCTCATCCAGCATCATCAGCTTGGGATGGGACATCAGAGCCCGGGACATGGCCAGCATCTGCTGCTCGCCGCCGGAGAGGGTGCCCGCGATCTGCTTGCGCCGCTCCTTCAGCCGGGGGAAATAGTTGAATACCATCTCCAAGTCCTGCGCGGAAACCTCTTTATTGATATAAGCGCCCATTTCCAGGTTCTCCTGGACGGTCATCTGCTGGAAAATCCGCCGTCCCTCAGGGACGTGAGCCAGACCGGTGCGCAGCAGCTTAAAGGCCTCGGCGTGGGTGATGTCCTGGTCACAGAAGTGAATGGAGCCGCTGCGGGGGTGCATCAGACCGGAAACGGTTTTCAGAATGGTGGATTTTCCCGCGCCGTTGGCACCGATCAGAGCCACAATTTCGCCCTCGCCCACCTCAAAGGACACGCCCTTTACCGCATGGATGGCGCCGTAATAGACGTGCATGTCTTCAATTTTCAGCATCTGCATGGTTCTCCTCCTTGCCAAGGTAGGCTTCAATGACCGCGGGGTTGGCCTGAATCTCCTCAGGGGTGCCCTTAGCGATAATCCGACCGTAATTCACCACGGCGATGGCCTCGCAGACATTCATCACCAGATTCATATCGTGCTCGATGAGGAAAATCGCCACATGGAAGGTGTCCCGAATCCGGCGGATCTGGTGCATCAGCTCGGCAGTCTCGCTGGGGTTCATGCCCGCGGCAGGCTCGTCCAGCAGAATCACCGAGGGATTGGTAGCCAGTGCCCGGACGATCTCCAGCCGACGCTGAACGCCGTAGGGCAGGCTCCCCGCCTTCTCGTTGGCGTGCTCGGCAAGACCCATGAAGTCCAGCAGCTCCATGGCCTTCTCGTTTGCCAGCTTCTCAGCCTTGAAATAGCCGGGCAGGTGCAGGACGCTGGAAATAAAGGGGCACTTCATGGAGTTGTGCAGACCCACCTTCACGTTGTCGAGAACGGTCATATCCGTAAACAACCGGATATTCTGGAAGGTACGGGCAATGCCCAGCTTATTGACCTTGTGCACCGGCATTCCCTTGATGTCGATGCCGTTGACCAGCACCGAGCCACGGGTGGGCTGGTAAACGCCGGTGAGCAGGTTGAAAATGGTGGTCTTGCCCGCGCCGTTGGGGCCGATCAGACCGGAAATCTCGGTAGGGCCGATGGTGATGTTGAAGCTGTCCACAGCGGTCAGGCCGCCGAAGTCAATGCCCAGGTTCCGCACATCCAGAACGGGCTGCTTGCCCTGATCCTGCTCCCGGACGAAGGTCACGGTGGGCACTTTCAGAATCTTCTTGGAATACTCATTCATGGCTTCCCGCCTCCTTCTTCTTGAACATACCGGAAATCTTGTCGGAAACCACGGACATGGTATCCTTGACCTTGGGAGACCAGGTGAAGAGCATGACCAGAATCAGAACGATGGC
>ERZ1034976.2412-NODE-2412-length-12797-cov-11.747763_pt1 | contig 12797 bp, 8 predicted proteins | sample MGYA00520623_ERZ1034976 | MGnify/ENA primary metagenome ERZ1034976 (study PRJEB33766, sample SAMN09781774) | gut metagenome | biome: gut microbiome | host: Homo sapiens | place: Madagascar | study: EMG produced TPA metagenomics assembly of the PRJNA485056 data... | reverse complement strand
GTTTCAAGGAATTTCAGAAGCAGAAATTCTTCCAATGCTTAAATGTCTATCTGTCCGCATTAAAAATTATTCAAAAGGCGAATATCTGCTAAGAAGTGGAGATAAAGTACAAACTATCGGTATGATTCTATCTGGTCAGGCTCTCATCATAAATGATGATGTTTGGGGGAATCGCAATATTATTACAGAGCTATCATCAGGAATGCTCTATGGTGAAAGCTATGCCTGCATCAGTAATGTTCCTGCTCAAATCAGTGTTATTGCCAATGAAGATCTCACCGTTATGCTTTTCAATATAAATCATATTATTACAACCTGTTCTTCATCTTGTAGTTTCCATACAAGATTGATTCATAACCTTTTAGAGATAATAGCAAGAAAAAATGTAAGATTAATGAACAAAATAGATCATGTTTCTAAGAAAAATTTACGTGACAAGATACTTAATTACTTGTCTGGCGAATCTATGCGTGCCGGTTCTAACACATTTACAATCCCTTACGACAGACAAGGGCTGGCAGATTATCTGAATGCAGACCGAAGTGCTCTATCTAATGAATTGAGTAAATTACAAAAAGAAGGTGTCCTCTCTTACAAGAAAAACACCTTCTCTTTGAAATATTAGTTCAGTCAATTATTAACAACTTAGTTTATTGCAAAATAAAAACCAGCTCTGTTAATGCTGCAAATGAATTCCTATATGACCAATCCCTAATATGACAGTTGCTATTACTAAACATATATTCTTGCCATAAATGCCTGGCAAAGTAAACGCAACGATTGGCAATGTCGCTCTTGGTGGCTCTCGCCACACCGGACTGGCGGCTCCGCCGCATGGTAATATTCACATTTCTTGAAAGTAGAAACTATGTAAAGGCAACCCGAAGGTTGCCCAGGCATAAGCCTATCTCTTATCCGTTTGATCCGAAACAAGACACCATCGTTCAGAGGGATTGATATAATTTTGGATATAATCATCTCTACATCCTCCACACTGACATTAGTGCCTTTTATGGTAGCATCCAGATCCATAGTAGCTCTGGCATCCAGACCAACCATCGCCGCCACAAGCATTCCACCTTTTAATATAAACTGGTTTTTATACTCTGATAAAGAAATTCGTTCTAAAAAACGTTCCATCATATAATTCCGCATCAAAATCTGTGCATCTGCGGATTTTTTCTTTGACATATTACGAATTAAATCCTTTAATTGTCTTGCCGTTGTTATCATCTAAAGTAACACCTCCAAATATGGTCTAAGTATGTTTTCAACATGAAACATAGCTGCGTATTTCATAAGCATCCGTAAGTTTTTATCCTTACGTTTTGCATATTGTTTCAATGCGTCTTGAAAAACCTGCATTTCAACATTTTTTCTGCTACGAAGCAGATCACAAATTGTTCTCTCCATGTCATAAACGGGAACGGAATGTCCGAATGATGTCTGCATAGCTATGATTCCTATTTCATGTAAATCCTTTTTTACTGTGTACACTTGAAAACCGTCTTCCTGCAAACGACTTGGATTATATCCAGTTCTTACTGTTATGGTGTATTTCAAAGGCTCTCTGTCCGTTAAATCATGAAAAAACAATGCAGTTTCGTGAGAAAATACAGCTTGACCACAACGTAAATGCAAAAGGTACATCGCATCTGTCCACGTATCAGGTGATACATACACACCATGAGAAGCCTGCTCTAATCCTCGTTCCTTCACATAGGCATAAAACACAGACTTACTAATTCCATTATTCAGGACTTGAAATGTCTGAATTGTCCCTCCACATTCACGCAATAACAAATCTAATTTTTCAAATTGAGTCATATAGATTCTCCTTTCATGCTAATATGATAATATGTATTAGCATGAAAATAAATATAAATCACATACACCAGTAGCAAACGTGCGCCGCTAGGCGCACACTCAAAAAATCCCTATGGACGGAGGTTCGCCCATAGGGATCAGCTTTAATCATACACAGAGTCCATATCCCATTCAAGAATTTCGCCTGTATTTGCGTCAATGGTAAATTCGTATTCCATGTTACCGTAAATGATCTTGCCCTCATATTCCGGGCGGTTATCATCGTAGTCCAGCTTCCATTCATAGATGTCTTTTTCCGTTGCTCCGGACACACGTGCAAGAGCTGTCTGCTTCGCAGTCTCTTCGTCAGTCGTAACGCCACTTCCGGTGTCAGGGCTGTTTTTCGCTTCATAGCCGGATTTAATGACCTCACCGGTAGCGACCTCTACCTCATAATCGTACTTCGCACCATTTGCGTACCACTCAATCTCATAGACCTGACGGCCGTCCTCATAGTCCAGCTTTAATTTGGTAATGCTCGCTTCCGTTTCCGGAACACCCGCATGAGCCAGCGCAATCTCCTTCGCCTTTGCCTCATCAATCTCACCTGTTGAATTCTCTATGACTGGCGCAGCAGTCTGTGCAGGAGTGGTCTGCGTAGGAACAGTCTGCTCCTTCGTCTCACCCATACTGTCAGTCTGTGTCTGTGCCTGACTGCTCTGCAGCTGATTTAATACAGGAATATTACTGCAGCCGGTCAGTGCTGCAGCCAGTGAAAACACCGCACCGGTTAAAATCCATTTTTGTTTCATGCATTTCCTCCAATCCATACATAATCCAGTATAGTCCATGCAAATATATAGCTGGAAGTCTAACAAATAATGGCCTACCTTGTCAATAGGTAAATTCCCACACATGATAAGAAATATTTCAGTCATGTCCGTTTACAAGCCTATTACTATATTCACAGAATATCAGTTGTCAAATAAATCATCTCCCAAAATAACATTCTGAACCGAACCGGAATACTTACTTTGTTTATAACCGTTTCCGCAAATCAACGTGATATGAATGGCCTCTTTCGTCCCCATCTCTTTTTGGAACTTTGACAACCGGTTCATGATTTTTTCATGCTCCTCTGCATCCAGAGAATACGCATCGTTCGTGTACTTCATTTCACAGAGATTAATCACACCATCTTTCCTGCTGATAATTAAATCAATCTGTGCTCCCTTTTCTGTATTGCTGCTTTTCCATGCAAATTCATTTGTTTCAATTCCACTGATTCCCAAAGCGGACTTTATCTGATTAATATGATTCAGGCATACAATTTCAAAAGCACTTCCCCTCCAGGAATTATACCCCGGAGAATTGATATAATCCTTCCAGGAGTCAAATTTTTTATTCTGAATAAACCGGATGCTGAATAAGGTGAATGGGTCAATCAATTGGTAGAAGGAATCATTTTCCGATTTCGAGAAATTATTATATTTCCGGATAAACCCACATTCCTCCAATTCGCGGAGATCTTTTGTCAAAACAGACCCCCCTCCGATTTCTTTCTCTTTTGAAAGCTCTGCTCTTGTCAGCCCGTCTTTTTTCTTCGCCAGAGCTTCAAGAATTGCCATATGTTTCTCCGGCTTATCATATAGTGAACGAAACAAATTATCATATTCATCATAAAGATAGCCATATTCTTTAAAGCATAACTCATTAATGTTCTGTGCAAGACTAAGGCGTGGATCCAACAGGTTCAGATATTGCGGTATGCCTCCAAAAACCATATAGCTCTCAATCATCTGATTTCTGGGCATAACGATATCATTAAGTTCAAATAGTTTTTCGCATTCTGCCAATGAAAACGGAGCAAGGTGTATGCGTTTCGTGACCCTGTTATGAAAACCCTTTTTATTCGCAAGAAGATTCGTAATAATCCATGATGTTGCAGATCCGCAGACAACTAACACCAGATCCTCCTGTGCAGATGCCCAGCTGTTCCAAAAATAGTCAAGCGCACTTTTAAAATCAGACTTTGCAGTATCCATCCATGGAAGCTCATCAAGAAAGACCACCCTTTTGTTATTAATTGGTTCACGGTATATTCGATCGCTTTCAAGAAGTTTCCTTAAACGTACAAAAGCTTCAAACCAATCTTTTGGAGCCTTCTTTTCCATATCCCCATATTCCACCAGACTGGCTGCAAAACCTCGAAGCTGTCCCTTGGTTTTCTCATCCGTAAGTCCTGTAGCATAAAAAGAGAACTGTTTATTAAAGAATTCCCGGACAAGATAGGTCTTTCCGACTCTCCTTCTTCCATAAACAACAACAAACTCAGGCCTTTTCGACATAAGACACTGCATCAGCTCATCTTTTTCCCGTTTTCTGCCAATAATCTTCATAATAGCACCTTTCTCTTATAAATCGCCTTAAACTGACTTTTTATTTTTAATATGGCGATTTATATATTATTTTTATATTATAAATCGCCAGTGTTGCAGTTTCAAGTTTTTTCGAAGCTTCCGTCACAAAATTTTCTGTTGACATTCAATAATCACAATGCTATTATGCTTGCAACAGCAACGGAGCTTTAAAAAAGTTTCGTTGCTCTTTTTTATTCTGCAGAATTCTAGAAAACAAACGAGAGGAGAAACCATTATGAGTATGACAGAAGCAATTTGGCCCGTTTGTTGTAACGATGAGTGCCGACAAAATCATTTTGAACCGGCTTTTCTTATATCCCGTTAATTTGATCTATGGCATACAATGGCAGGTTAACAAGCCACTCCTGCCTTTTGTAGTCAGCCATAGAGGTTCTGACTGAAACCTCAGGTGTAAATTTTTCCTGATAAGTCTTCAGACTTTTAGCTCTAAGATTTATCTCTGCTTTTACTTCAACCGGAACAATTCTCTCACCAATATCAACAACAAAATCAATTTCACAGGATCCTCTGTCATTTGTATAGTAATAAATATTCAGCTCCTCAATTGTTTTTAATTGCTGACAGACATACTGTTCCGTAAGGGCTCCCTTGAATTCAGCAAAAAGATCGTTACCATCAAGCAGCGTACGCTGACGCAATCCGGCCATACATCCCAGAAGTCCAACATCCACCACAAACAGCTTAAACGCCTTCAAATCCTCATACGCCCGCAAAGGCAGTCCCACACCATTGACACGACTGATTTTATGAACAAGTCCGCAATCACTAAGCCACATAAGCGCAGTTTCATAATCCTTTGCCCGGGCGCCCTCACGGATAAGACCATAGATAAACTTCTTATTTTCTTTCGCCAGCTGGGAAGGTATGCTGTTCCACAGCATACGGATTCTTGGTACAATTTCGTTTGGGGCATGCTTGGAAAAATCCTGTTCATAGGCAGCAAGAATTCGCTTTTGAATTTCACGAACCTCATTAAAATCTTTATTCTCTACAAAGCTTTGCACTGCCTCCGGCATACCACCAACAAAATAATAGTGTTTTAAAGCATCAATATATGTCTGTTTAAAGCTGGTTATCATTTGGAAATCCCGCTGATCAAGCAGTTTGGCAAATTGTTCTTTGCCGGACGCCATCAAAAACTCCTTGAAAGAAAGCGGATAAAGCTTTAAGAAGTCCACCTTGCCGACAGGAAAAGAGGTTCCCTGATGCAAAGCAATCCCAAGCAGGGAGCCTGCGCATACAATATGATACTGTGGCGCATTTTCATTGAAATATTTAAGAGCTGATAATGCTCTGGGAACTTCCTGCACTTCATCAAAAATCAGCAAAGCATTATCAGGATCAATCTTATGTCCCACATACAGTTCCAATCCCATAATCAGCCGGTCTGTGTCCAGATCAGAAGCAAATAATTCTGCCATCCTCGAGTTGGAATCAAAATTGATATAAACCGTATCTGAATATGCCTGTCTGCCAAACTCTTTCATCAACCAGGTCTTACCAACCTGACGCGCCCCCTCAATAATTAAAGGTTTACGGTGTTTACACTGTTTCCATTTTAATAGTTTTTCGATCGCCATTCGGTACATACATATACCTCCGTTACTCTGATAAGTATAGTATGATCCTTGATCGCAAAAAATACAAGGAACTTTTGTGTTTGAACAACATTTTTTTCAACGAACTTTTTATAATCTTCTTCAGATTATTCTGCAAATTATAAAGCATTTCTTCAAAAAGTTGAGCCATTTGAGCTTTTACTTCTAATTATAAAAGCAGGCGATACTCAGTATAAAAACCGAGTATCGCCTGCTTATAACTATATAACTGCTTTTACCTTTTTAGTGATGGAACAGCCGGATTCCGGTAAATGCCATCACCATATCATACTTGTCACAGCACTCAATCACAAGATCGTCACGAACAGAACCGCCGGGCTGAGCGATGTATTTCACGCCGCTTTTATAGGCTCTCTCAATATTATCTGCGAACGGGAAGAACGCATCAGAACCAATGGTTACATTCCTGTTTCCGTCAAGCCATGCTCTCTTTTCTTCTCTGGTAAATACCGGAGGCTTTACCTTAAAGCGCTTCTGCCATTCGCCCTCTCGAAGCACATCTTCATATTCCTCTCCGATATAAACATCGATCGTATTGTCACGGTCTGCGCGTCCTAAGGAATCTACGAACTGAAGATCAAGCACCTGCGGTGCCTGGCGCAGATACCAGTTATCGGCCTTTTGTCCTGCAAGACGGGTACAATGCACTCTGGACTGCTGTCCTGCCCCGATACCGATTGCCTGTCCGCCCTTAACATAACACACGGAATTGGACTGTGTATACTTTAAGGTAATCATGGCAATTTTCATATCCATAACCGCTTCCTCCGGAAGCTCTTTATTCTTCGTTACGATATTCGAGAACAGCTCATCATTAATTGCAAGTTCATTTCTTCCCTGTTCAAAGGTAATGCCATATACCTGCTTACGTTCAATTTCAGCCGGAACATAGGAAGGATCAATCTGAATAATGTTATAGTTTCCTTTTTTCTTCTGCATCAGAAGCTCCATGGCCTCGTCAGTATATCCCGGTGCAATCACACCATCGGAAACCTCTCTTTTAATCAGGCGTGCCGTATCCGCATCACAGACATCCGACAAGGCAATGAAATCGCCAAAGGAAGACATTCTGTCCGCACCACGTGCTCTTGCATAAGCACATGCCAAAGGAGAAAGCTCTCCCAGATCATCTACCCAGTAAATTTTCGCAAGGGTCTCGGTAAGTGGAAGCCCTACCGCTGCTCCTGCCGGAGAAACATGCTTAAAGGAGGTGGCTGCCGGAAGTCCGGTTGCCTGCTTTAACTCCTTAACAAGCTGCCAGCCGTTAAATGCATCGAGGAAATTGATATATCCCGGCTTTCCGTTCAATACCTTCACCGGAAGATCACTTCCATCCTCCATATAAATTCTGGAAGGCTTCTGATTCGGGTTACATCCGTACTTTAATTGAATTTCATTCATCTCTACTGTCCTTTCCTATCGGGTTTATCAACTGAAAATATGTCATTGCCTCATTTTTCACAAGCTTGCCATCTGGGTCTACTTCTGATGCTTATTAACGATTCTTGTCTCATATCTGCCGGTTGCAATATCAATATACCTCACAAACAAAGATACCTTATTCTCTTCATTAAGGCTGTTCCAGATCAGATCCGTATATTCATCAATGTCATCCATTACCTCTACAAGCTTCGGTTCTCCTTCAAAGCTCGGGAGCGGATTACCGTCATGCATATAGGTATGGATAAAACGGCCTTCTCCTGCAAGCGGATTATTATAATAGAAGGCAAAGCGGTTGCAGGCTTCCGGATTTCCGTTATCACTCTTCAAAATAGACATTGCATAACGATATTTTCCGTCCTTGATCTCCATGCTTCCGGAAATTCTGGGGGTATAATTCGGTGCATCCGGCTCAAATTCCCGGCTGCGCAGGGCCTGCTCAAAATTCAGTCCATTCCGCATCCCGTCATAAATGGTATCCGTCTGATCTCCATTTGTAACAATGGTATAATCTCCCAGTACACGAACCGGGGCATAGATGATAAGACTCGGATCCTCCAGCTTTGAGGGATCAAAGGCCTCCGTACGGATTCCATCCTCATATTCAACGAAAATCCGGTTACGGCTGTTGCTGCTTCTTCCCATGATAAAATAAGCAGTTACCGCTTTCTTTCCATCCGGTGAGATTCCAATCACAATTCCTCTTCCCGGATATGCATTCTCCTTAAGCTCCCTGTCCAGTGACAGTTTTTCCATTTTTGCTTCCTCCTTCTTAATTCCTTATTTGTAACTATTCAGAGCCATGCAAATTATGACAATATGGACGTCGAATGCTCGCATTCGTAAGGACATTTGACATAATTTATATGGCGAAGTAACCACATGAGGTAAACTACGTTGCGTTAGCAACGGTTTTACGAATGGAGTTCTGAATAGTTACCCTTGCTTCTAATTTTCTGATTTCCAGACTCATGCTGCGTCTTCGACTTGTTCTCGCTAAGTGTCCAGGTATCGTTCGCACTAACCTCAACCTGCGCCTTCGGCTTGCTTTTGCTAAGTGCTCTACATAAAAAATCTGGACATACACATGCGATACTGTGTTTGCCCAGACGGTCGGCTCTTCTTTATTCACATGCTCCCTGTAGGTGCCCCTACACAGATCACTCTGCTTCCGTCAGTCGCATGTCTAAGTTCATCATAAGGGATCTTTCTCAAAATTGCAAGCTGCACTTTTCAAAATGGACATAATGGAGCAATTCATAAGAAAATAGTCCAAAATTCATTATCTGCAATGAAAAGAACTGAAAACATGATAGTGAAATTGGACATATGAATGCGACAAGAAGCATATATGTCCAAAATCCAACCATTGCAGCAAAGAGATTGCTAATTCTTATAGCGAAAATGGACATATGGATGCTGCACGAAGCATATATGTCCAAAATCCAATCTTTATAGCAAAGAGATTGCTAATTCTTATAGCGAAAATGGACATATGGATGCTGCACGAAGCATAAATGTCCAAAATCCAACCATTGTGGCAAAGACATTGCTAATTCTTATAGCGAAATTGGATATAATGCAACAAAACTTGAAAAAATAGTCCAAAATCAAGTTCTTATAAAATAATGGAGCTTGCTTGTGAAAACTTTAGGAAGCACTTAAAGATAATAAGCAATAGGGCAGAGATACCGGATGTATTTTAGGACCGGTACATACACTGCCATGTCAAAAATTACCGGGCAGATGATGATCTGCAGCAGTATAAGTACAGGAAGTGCCGATAACATTCCCATATCTTTTTTCCATATACACATCGTACACGCAGTAAATAAAATGGATACCACAATGAGCAGAAGCATCTGCAAAATCTCTGTCACAATTACCATTCCAATTCCCGTTGCGGTTACAAATCCTGCTCCACTCGCCGCATCCAGCATCTCCGACTGCAATATGGTTAAGCAGGATAAACCTGTCCCGACAAGCATCATCGGTGTTACCGCAGCCAGCATTCCGGCACACTCATAGCTGTGGCGTTTTCCTTTCTCCAATATTGACAGGAAATGCTGATTTTTCTCTTCCTTACAGGACGCTCCCGACAGATAAACCGCCAGAAAAATCATGCAGGAAATCACACCACGAATCAAATTTTCCATATCAGACGGCTGACCTGCAATTCTGTTATGGTTGCGGTTTTGATTACTATTTTGATTGTGGTTCGGTTTCCCGATTTCCAGCCAGTCTGCGTCTCCATTCTGCCCGTCGGAGCCGGGCTCTGCTCTTCTTAAGTCACTCTCCATTCCGGCATCCGTTTCCACATAAATCACTTCTGTATGGAAAATCGCATCACTGTTCAAATAATATTCATACCTCTCTGCCAGCATTGTCGAAGCTTCTTCGGAGCTCTGTCCGACAATTGTTTCTTGATTCTGCTGCAAAAGCTTTTCTCCATAAAGCTCCAGAACAGTTCCATATATAGTCTCTCGTACCGCCATCCCCTTCGTTGTAAAAGGAGTATAGACATAAGTAATGCTGTCTGCAAACGAGCCTTTCTCATACTGCTCTTCAAAATCTTCCGCAAACACAAATCCGCATTCCAGCTCTCCTGCCTCTACCGCCTGTTCCAGCTCTTCCGTGCCTTCATAAGTGGTAAATTGATACACATCCCTCTTTTGCATCAGACGGTCCGCGATGGTCTGCGTAATACCGGATGTCACGCCCGCGAGTCCGATACTGCTGTTTTTTGTATCCGGGATATGGATACCTCCAATCACCAGAAGAAGCAGTACCAGAAACAGTATTTGAAGCCAACAGATTCTGTATTTCAGCCATAATTTCAGTTGGAGTTTATAATAAACAAATCCCATTGGGACTTTTTTTATGTTTTTGCATATACCTGTATGGGCATGCATACAAGATCGGATATCGTTATGTGACTGCTGCCCACTCTTTTCATTTCTCCAGGAAAGAAGCATCCCTGCCGCCATTCCAACAAACAGGAAAAATACTGTTCCGGCAACCGAATCTTTCGATATCTCCCCTTCCAGCATTCCTGCCGCATATACATTCCAGTACTTCATCGGCAGGAAACGGCTGATTCCGGCAATCTCTTTTCCCAGATAAGCCTCCGGAATCAGTACACCGGCTCCAATGATTGTAATTACATTTACTGCAAAAACAAATACTGCTGCCTGTGAGCTGCTGCCTGAAAGCTCATACAACACCTGAAAATAAATCGCTATTCCAAGACATAAGAGCAACAGGGCATACCATGTTGTCCCCTGATAAAATACGAAATACGTTTTGGTCCAACCGGCAACGCCGATTCCCGCAAAGTAATACAGGAGTCCTGTCACATACAAAAACTCTGTCATTACCAGAATCTTAACGACGGACTGTCGGATACTTCCTGCGCCACGAATTTTCAGTTTATCTTCCACGGATCTGTTCCGCTTTCCATATAAAAATCCAAACTGGATCCCACACATCATAAGCAGAATCACAAGACCTGCTGCGTAATAATACTCCGCAACCGATAGATTCCCCATGGACGAGAGCATTCTGGCAGAATATACGCTGTCTCTTTTCAACATCTGATTCACAAACAGATAAGCGATCGTATCACCGAGTCCTGCCCCCTGTAATTCGATGCCATAATAAGAAGCCGTGTCCAATGCCGCATACACACCCGCTTCTGCGGTCTGCAAAAAGGATACTCCTGCCGTTACCAGTTCTTCAAATACCTGTGTATTCTGCACAGCATCCTTCGGAAAATAAATCTGTGCAGGCGGATTGATCCCTACCTGCACATCATGATAAAAGCCCTCAGGCAGCACAACTACCGCCTGAAGGGTTCCCTGCTTTAACTGCTCCACAGCCTCCTGTTCATCCAGATAATAAAAATCACAGACCGAACGGACACTGTCCATAGAGGAAATATACTGTGTTGCCAGGCGGCTGATACTCTCTCCCTCCGGAATTGCAATGCCAATATTCACCTTCTGAAACACCTGTGCATTCTGCATGATCGCGCTGAATGCCGCTACCAATACCGCCGTCAGAAGCAGGCAGGCGCAAAAGCTTCCTATGGACTTTAACAGTGTCTTCCATGTTCTTTTACATTCCACTATGAAAAAAGCAATCCACGTTTTCATCCGGTTTCCTTTTAGTATCCCAATAATCCATAAAGTAACTGATTCAGATCATCAAATAACTCATCATACTCCTCTTCACTGGCATTTCCAATATCAAAGGCTTCCCCCTTCATTGTGTCAATGACCACACCCTTAGTTACAGCAATATCCCCACTTAGGGTATAATCCGCCTCTCCCTCCAGGGCAAACTGATCCACAGTCAGTCTGATCTCCTTGCTTCCAACGGAAAGGCTTCCGTTCATTTCAATCTTTTCATAAGTATTTTCCGATTTAATGTCATAAGCTTCTGTGCTCCGGTTGTATGTCACCTCGACATGGTTTCCCGAAAAATCCACTGTAATGCTTTCCTCATCCCCTGCAAGCGTTCCTTCGATCGTACATACTACAGCACCGTTCACAAGTATCTCCATGTTCTGCGTCCGATAGTCCCCACCATGGAAAATCACCTGATAAATATCCCCTGCAGCTTCAAGCTCCACACAGGCCAGCTCCTTTTGATACACATAAAACCGGATCGTTGCATCCTCCATATCCTGAATATCTGCAAATATCTGCTCCGTGTATTCCTCTGCGGACATTCCAAGCGCATGCAGCCGATCTGTCATCGCGGTCTCGACATATTCCTGATAAATCTCCCTGAACCGGTTCATATCCTCCCGTGTCACCAAAATCGCATATCCCTTGCACTTCCGGATATTTCCATCCACTTCAAACTGCCCTGCATCTGATTTTTCCACCTTCAGGGAACGGTACCAGTTCATCAGCTTCACAGCAGACTCTGTATTTTTGATATCGCCCGATGATTCACTGGAATAAATCATTTTCAGAACATCATCAATCGCCTGAAGATCCTCCGCAGAGGCTATTTCTGTCAGATATCCATGCTTTTCCTCTGTATAATTATAAGTAAACACATGGCTGTCTACCGATGGGATCTGAAGACGAACCTCATTCGCATCAATCTGCAGCTTATATTCGATTTCAGGAATATTAATCCATGCGCTGTTATATGCCATCGTTCCGGCAAGCTGTTTGTCTTTTCCATCTACTCCCAGCTGCGTGTACAATACGATTGAGCCGTCAGAATATTCACTTTGCATCGCAATCTTGATGTTGGACGTAACCGTGTAATCTTTTTCAAATCCTTGAAAATCCCTGCATGTATCATATAAATATCCGCCCTCTGAAAAGGTCTTTGCACATGCTTTTTCCACAGCTGTTCTCGGATTGGAAAGCAGCACTGCTGCTAATACAAAAGCAAGAATTCCAAGCAATACCACTACTCCAGCAATAATCGAAACGATGATTGCCATCTTGTGTGACTTCTTCGGTTCCTG
>ERZ1034976.2409-NODE-2409-length-12810-cov-17.444453_pt1 | contig 12810 bp, 11 predicted proteins | sample MGYA00520623_ERZ1034976 | MGnify/ENA primary metagenome ERZ1034976 (study PRJEB33766, sample SAMN09781774) | gut metagenome | biome: gut microbiome | host: Homo sapiens | place: Madagascar | study: EMG produced TPA metagenomics assembly of the PRJNA485056 data... | reverse complement strand
CCGATGTTGTTATCCCATCTCAAAATCTCCTGGATATTTCCTGTATCGCTCTTGGCTCCGTCGTTTACGAATACCTCGTTGGCGTCGAGATGGATGCCACGAGGCAGGAAGTCGTTCTTGATGATAGCCTCGCGGAGGAAGTCGTAACCTCGCTCCGGACCATAGCCACGGAAGGAAGCCTGTACTGCCATCTCATCCACTGCCTTGTGCATCGCCTTGATGACGGCAGGGCAGAGAGGCTGGGTTACATCACCGATGCCCAGACTGATTACACGCTGCTTTGGATGTGCAATCTTGTAGGCTGTTACCTTCTTTGCGATGTCGGCGAACAGGTAATTGCTTGCCAACTTCAGGAAATGTTCATTAACTAATGCCATATTTTGTTTCTCCTTTTATTTGTGGTCATTATCGACCATTTGTTATTTAAGTTTGCTCTTATTTATAATTCAATTTCTCCTTCGAATGAGAAGGCTGCAGGTCCCGTCATGTAGACATGGTCGTCAGCCTCACTGTGTTCTATCTGGAGAGTTCCGCCATCCATCACGATACTGCTCTTTCTTGAAGCACGCTTGGTCAGGGCTGCGGCTACGGCAGTAGCACAGGCTCCTGTTCCGCAAGCCATTGTAATTCCGCTTCCTCTTTCCCAAACTCTAGTTCTTATGACGTCTGTATCTGTCACTTGTGCGAATTCGATGTTGCAGCGCTGAGGAAAAGCCTTGTCTCTTTCCAGAATCTTACCGTAATGGGCGATGTCGATGGTGTCGATGTCCTCCACAAAGGTTACAAAATGTGGATTTCCCATACATACGTAAGTTCCTTCAAATGTCCTTCCGTCAGCTTCCAGCGTTGAAGGACCGATGAATTGCTCAGGATTTTCCAATATCGGTTTCAGCATGTCCACAGTCACCGATTCCACGGTTTTCGTGTTTTCCTGAATGTGCAATCTCAATATCTTGACACCCGAAAGGGTTTCCAGTCGGATGGTGTCTTTTCTCGTCAATCCCTTTTCGTAGAGATATTTTCCGATGCATCGGCTTGCATTGCCGCACATCATCGCTTCTGAACCATCGGCATTGAAGATACGCATGGAGTAGTCGGCTCGTCTGGCGTCATGCGGTTTACCGATGAGAACCAGTCCATCGCTTCCTATGCCCGTGTGATAAGCACTCCAGGCAATGGCTGCCTTCTCTGGGTCAGGGATGTTATACTGTTCGGTGTCTACATAAATGTAGTCATTACCCGCTCCCTGCATCTTGGTGAAATGAACTGTTTCTTTCATATTGCGTTGTCCTTTAAGTTTGAATACTCTTCTTTTATCTCTCACGTCTTGCCTCTTGTGAGGCTTGACTTTTTGATAGTCTTTCGAATGTTTTCGATGACTATTTGTTTGATTTCGGTTGCAAAGGTACGACTTTTTGTTGGAATAGACAAGAAAAAACATACAAGAAATGAAGATAAATTTTAGTCTTCTTTCAATTTGTAATGAAGAAAGGCTGGATTACTTGCAAATTGTAAGGAGAATACGATATGACTGGATAAATTTAAAATAATCGTGAAAGAGTAGCAACGAAATGTTTTTGATTGCTTTAAAATGCTGATAAAATGTATTAATTTTGCAGCCGAAAACGAACATAATGTAAAGAATGGCTTGGTTTGAGTGACATTCAAGAATGGTCCGTTTTCAATAGAGACAATCAATAAAGGTATTACACATTATTAATTATTAAAGGATTATGAAGAAGATTGAGGCAATTATCCGCAAGTCAAGATTCGAGGATGTCAAGAAGGCACTTTTAGCAGCAGACATCGAGTGGTTCTCTTATTATAATGTAAGAGGAGAGGGAAAAATGCGCCAGGCTCGCATTTACCGTGGTGTGATGTACGATACCAGCAGCATCGAACGTGTGCTTCTGAATATTGTGGTTCGTGATAAGAATGTGGAGCCTACCATCGCTGCTATCCAGGGCGCTGCACAGACCGGTGAAGTCGGAGACGGCAGAATCTTCGTGATTCCTGTACTCGATACGGTAAGAATCAGAACCGGCGAGCGAGGTGACATCGCATTGTATAACGCTGAGAAAGAGGAATAAAGATACTTTGAATTTTGAGGTTTGAACATTGAACTTTATGATTGGTATTGAAGTTCATATTTGAGAGGCTATATTATAATATTGTATTCTAATTTAACTATAAGATATTTTTATGAGCAGTTTATTATTGACGACACTTGATACGGGTAACACAGCGTGGATGATCATGGCAACCATCTTGGTGCTCTTGATGTCAATCCCAGGTATTGCACTTTTTTATGGCGGTTTGGTGCGCCAGAAGAATATCCTGAGCATCCTGATGCAGACGGTATTCATCGTGGCAGTAGTCAGTTTGATATGGGTGGCCTTCGGATATTCCTGGGCTTTCTCTACAGAATATGCGGATAGCGGCAACCCTTTGGCTTGCATCATCGGTGGTTTCGATAAGTGCTTCCTCCACGGCATCGGTTTGGATGCCATCATGCCAACGGGCATTCCTGAGCTCACTTTCGTGATGTTCCAGTGCATGTTTGCCCTCATTACTCCAGCCTTGATTCTCGGTGCATTTGCCGAGCGTGTCAAATTCAGCGGTTATGTACTTTTCACCATTCTCTGGGTTATCATCGCCTATCTTCCAATGGCACACTGGGTATGGGGCGGCGGTTTCCTGCAGGAGATGGGAGCCATCGACTTTGCGGGTGGTACCGTGGTTCATATCAATGCCGGTGTAGCCGCTTTGGTCATGGCACTCTGTGTAGGCAAGCGTGATGATTATCGTGCGGGTCATCCTATCACACCTCACAACATCACCTTCGTGTTCATGGGTATGTCATTCCTCTGGTTGGGATGGTTCGGATTCAATGCCGGTAGCGGTTTGGCTGCTGATGGTTTGGCAGCCAATGCCTTCCTCGTAACCCATATCGCAACAGCTGCAGCAGCCACCACCTGGATGCTCATCGATTGGATTGTGAACAAGAAGCCAACCACGGTAGGTGCTTGTACCGGTGCTGTAGCCGGTTTGGTTGCCATCACTCCGGCAGCAGGTAGTACGGATATCTTAGGTGCCATCTGCATCGGTGTCATTTCCACCATCGTCTGCTTCTTCATGGTAGCGGTAGTAAAGGAGAAGTTCAAATATGATGATGCCCTCGATGCTTTCGGCGTGCATGGTATGGGCGGTATCCTAGGTTCTATCCTCACCGGTGTCTTTGCCACAAGATATGTAACTGGTGCCGATGGCGTTGAAGGTGCTCTCTATGGCGACTGGCATCAGCTTTGGGTTCAGGTGGTAGCCACCGTGGTAAGCATCATCTACAGCATCGTAGTTACCTATATTATCTTCAAGGTAGTAGACAAGGCTGTAGGTGTTCGTGTTGACAAGCGAGTAGAGGAGGAAGGTCTCGATATCTACGAGCATGGTGAGAGTGCATATAGCAACTAATTGCAAAATTCGATTATCAGCATAAAATTTAGGTCAATGGTGTTTCATTTTGAGGAATGAAACACCATTTTTTTTATGATAAATCCTCAACTTGCACAATGAAATAGCCTCAACTTGCACAATGAAACGCTTAAGTTGCTGATATTTAGTGTTTTTTTTGTGAATACTGATGACGTGTACCCCGTTAGGCGTTCCGACGGATTTGCAATCCGTCGTTAAAAAATGTTCGACCGATGACACCGGGGATTTGTAATCCCCACCATTTTCCCTAAGAATTTCTATATATAATAATGTGTAATCTCGATTTCTCCTTAAATCTTCTAGTTCTTCCTGTATCCAAGTGCTTTTTAATGTTAAAACTTTATATTGTTTGGTGACAATGTTAGCTGTTTTTATTATATTTGTCAACAAATTAAAGAGCTAACAAATATGACTAATGACTCATTTTCAATAAGATTGCGAGAAGCGCGCCTGATGATGGGGCTCAGTATGGATAAACTCGTAGAGCGAACCAACGGAGCCATCACCAAGCAGAGCATCTCCCGATATGAGAAAGGCATCATGCGCCCTAAGCGTGATGCCTTGCAAGCCATAGCCAAAGCCCTCAATATCAGCGAGGAATATTTCGAAGGAACCAATCTCAAGATAGATATGCCTATGCTCCGCACCACCTCCAATGGCAAGTTGTCCGAAGACGAGTTGCAAGCCCTGGAAGCAAAGCTTTCGTTTTGGACAGAACAGTATCTTGCCAAGGAGAAAGAAGCGGGATTTCCTATTCGGTTCAAGAATCCGATAAAAGGCACCAGGGTATTAACGCTGGAAGATGCCATCCAGGCATCCAGCCTTCTTCGTGAGAAGTGGCATTGTGGTGATGGTCCTATCGCCAGCATTCTGAGACTCTTGGAAAGAAAAGGCATCATGATACTTGCTGCTACTCTCCCGGATTATGTCTTCGGAATGAGTACCTGGGCAGATAAGAAGCATCCGCTGATGATTCTCGATTTCAATCCGGAAAAGAGTAGTGTGGAGAAACTTCGTTTCACGGCAGCTCATGAGTTGGCCCATCTTCTTCTCCTCTTCCCGGAAGATAGTCCGCTGAGGCTGGAGAAGCGTTGTGATCTCTTTGCCGGTTTCTTCCTCCTTCCCAAGTTGGCGCTTATCGAAGAGTTGGGTTCCAAGAAGCGTGCGAAGATAACGCTGGAGGAGATGATAGACATCAAGGAACTATATGGCGCATCTCTGGCCGCTTCCATCATTGCCGCCAGAGATTACGGCATCATCACCACCGAGTATAAACGGGCATGGTATGCCGAGCATATAGAGCCTAATCCTTGTGAAATAGGTAATGGTCACTATGCATTTCCCGAGACATTGGGAAGGGAGAAGAGAGTCAATTCGATCATCAAAAGTATGGAGGAATAGAATATGCAGAATGAAAGTCAAAATATTGAATATAAGGAATCATGGCGTGATGAATATCTGAAATGGATATGTGGTTTCGCCAATGCCCAGGGTGGGCGTATTTATATCGGTGTAAATGACCAGAAAAAAGTAATCGGTTTATCTGATGCCAAAAGATTGTTGGAAGATATTCCTAACAAGATAGTTAATTATCTGGGCATCGTAGAAGATGTAAACCTTCTTATGGAAGGTGATAAAGAGTACATAGAGATTGTAGTCTCACCAAGTAATATGCCGATAGCCTATAAAGGTACGTATCATTATCGTAGTGGTTCTACCAAGCAAGAACTCAAAGGGCTTGCTTTGCAGCAATTCATTATGGAGAAGATGGGGCATTCATGGGATGATATTCCTGTTTATGGTGCAACTCTTGATGATATTGACCGCAATGCGATAGACTATTTCTTGCAATGTAGCATCAAAGCAGGTCGTATGGATGAATCAGAGGTCAATTCGTCCACAGAGCATGTATTGCGTAATCTTGGCTTGTTTACCAGGGAAGGTGAATTGAAGAATGCTGCCATTTTGCTTTTCGGCAAGCATGTTGGGCAGTTCTTTCCATCTGCGGTATTCAAGATAGGACGTTTTCATACAGATGAGAGCGATTTGATTATTCAGGATGTGATTGAAGGTAACCTGATTCAGATGGCAAGTAGGGTTATGGAAGTACTCCGAACCAAGTATCTGTTTTCGCCTATTCACTACGAGGGATTGCAGCGCATAGAGCAGCTGGAGATTCCAGATAAAGCATTACGAGAGTTGATATATAATGCCATTTCGCATAAGGCTTATACCGGTCCTGCCATCCAAATGCGCATCTACGACCGCAGTATAGAATTGTGGAACTATGGTTTGTTGCCGAAAGAGTTGACACCGGCAGCCTTATTGCAGAAGCATTCTTCTTATCCTCGTAACCATAATATTGCCAATGTTTTTTACAAAGCAGGCTTTGTGGAGTCATGGGGACGTGGTTTCAAGAAGATTGCCGAGGAGTTTGAACGTGTCAGCTTGCCATTGCCAACGATAGAAGAAAATGGAGGTGGCGTGATGGTGATTGTTCAGCGCAAAACGATAGATGAAGTTATCGCAGAGCGTGGCGGGGATGTCGGTGTAAATGTCGGTGTAAATGTCGGTGTAAATTCAAGAGAAATATCCGATGTGAAACTAACAGAGCGACAGACTATTATGGTGTCTGTTATTAAGTCAAATCCTATGGTGACAGCTAAGCAAATGTCTGAAACATTGTCGGTGACAGTAAGAACTATAGAAAGAGATTTGGCGTTAATGCAAAAAGCAGGTATCATAAGACACGAAGGAAGTGATAAAACCGGTGTTTGGGTGATACTCGAACAAGGAAATACTAATTCTTAATAGTGTTAGATATGAAGCAAAATAATAATGAACAAATTGTCTTTGAGATGTTCGAAGAGGTTGCAACCGAAAGCATCGCTGAGGCTCGGAATGCATACACCTATGAAGAAATTGATGGGTGCTATCAGGAGGCGAAAGAGATTGCCAAGGCTACAAAAGAAGTTTTAAAGACTTTTATTGGTTGAATTTTTTAATATTAATAGTAACAATGAAGACAAATGCTGATATGGAAAATGTTGATTGTAAATCTGCGCTAAAACAAGATACGGAGGGGGCTTTATACATAGCCCATTCCGAAAACTGTTATGGCGAACTGCAAACGATGAAACAGCATAGCGAAGGTGTTGCTCGAATGATGAAGTCGTTCGCTTTGTCTGGTAAATATGTTGACGTGTATACATATTGTGGCTTGTTACATGATATTGGGAAATATAGTAAAGGATTTCAGAAATATATTAGAGCAGAAGGAGAAAAAGAACCTCATGCAAAATGGGGAGCTTATATGGCAAGAATGGACAAGTTAATCAATGTTGCTTTTCCTGTCTTTGGGCATCATGCAGGATTGCCCAATAGAAATGCTATGTTCGAAACTTTCAACCAATGTGGAAAAGAAGAGAGTAAATGGCTTGATGTGCTGTGTGCGTTAAAAATAGATGGTCTATGTATTCCTCCTTGTGATAATTCTTCTTTTAATAGAATAAAGGAAAATACAACCAAAGAACTGTTTGTACGAATGCTATATAGTTCTCTTGTTGATGCAGATAGTCTTGATACTGAGCGACATTTTGAAAAAAGGCAATATGATGCACGCCCGCAGTTGTCTCTTGACGTAGATGCCCTTTTAGATGCATTGAATTATAAGCTGAGTTCATTTTCTCTTAATTCTCCACTAAATAGGCTTAGAACAGAGGTGAGATTGTATGCACAGAGTCTTGCAGCACAACCTCAAGGATGCTTCTCTATGACGTTGCCTACTGGCATGGGAAAGACATTGTGCAGTTTGAATTGGGCTCTACATCATGCAAAAGTTCATTCAAATATTAAACGCATTGTCATAGTCCTGCCTTTTCTTAGCATCATTGATCAAACTGCAAAGGAATTGAAATCAATTTTCAAGGACCATGATGTTATATTAGAGCATCACTCAAATGTTATCTATGAAGGAAAAGAAAGTGAAGAAGAAGAGTTTTATTGCAAAGACCCAAAACAATTAGCGACAGAAAACTGGGATTATCCCATTGTCGTTACAACGACAGTGCAGTTTTTTGAGTCTCTCTTTTCAAACCAGCGATCGAAATGTAGGAAATTGCATAATCTGCAGGATTCAATTGTCATTTTTGACGAGATACAAACATTACCAGTTCATCTGGCAGAATGTACAATGAAGATACTGAACGATATGTTGCATCTGTGCCGTTGTAGTATTTTGTTTTGCACTGCTACGCAACCGAACTTTCAAACTCGTGCTGACTTTAAGGGTATTGACCGTATAGTGCCATTGGTTGAGAATCCTACGGCCATATTTGCTGCCACGAAAAGAGTTGAATATTATCCGATTGCTGACTACGAAGTCCAATCAATGGATAGTATAGCACAAAAAGTTTGTGAAGAAAAAGAGCCTGTTCTCATTGTATGCAATACCAAGAAGAAAGCTAAGGCTCTGTTTGGTAGCATAAAAGAAAAAGGCAATATGCAGGTCCTTCACCTATCAACAAATATGTGCCAGAAGCATAGAATGGCTGTTATTGATAAGGTCAAAAGTAAACTTAAAAATGGTGAGAAATTGATACTGTGTTCTACCCAACTAATAGAGGCAGGCGTAGATATGGATTTCCCTATAGTATTTCGTGAACTTGCGCCATTGGAATCTATTATCCAATCGGCAGGAAGGTGCAATAGAGAGGGTAAGCTTAAAAAAGGCAAAGTGTTTTTGTTTCAGTTAGAGGAAAAAGGACAGCCTTCTGCAGAGTATAAAACTTTCACTCAATTTGCTCAGTTATGTTATCACAATAATGAAAATCGACTAACTGATGCAGATTTCTATGCTGAATACTATACGGATATAGTTAAGCTATATGCACCTGAGGACACCATAACTCCTAAACGAGAAAAATTGATGTTTCAGGATGTTGCAGATAAATATCAAATTATTGATAGTAGTGCAACCTCGTTGTTCGTGTATAGATATAACGAGGAAAGTTTGCAACTGTATAAAGAGATTACTAGCAAAGAAAATCTTTCTCGAAAAGATTATCAGCAAATAGCACAATACTGTGTGCAAGTGTATAACAAGTTTGAATGTGACAATTCTGATAAGATAGCAGAAACTACAAATGGAGTAAAAGTTTGGAGTGGTGCTTATTCGGAAGAATTTGGATTAAATAACGAAGAAGAAATATTATGCATATGATAGATAGTAATATTGTAAAAGTAAGGGTAAAAGGAGATTATGCCTGTTTTACTCAACCTGCGCTTAAAGTGGAGCGCATGACATATCCATGTATGACTCCGTCTGCAGCAAGAGGCATATTGGAATGCATCCTTTGGAAACCTGAGTTTCAATGGGTTGTTAAAAGTATCAAGATATTGAAGCCGATATCATTCTCTTCAATTAAGAGAAATGAAATCAGCTCCATACAAAGTGGTACGCCTATTGACATACTTGATATGAACAAACGTTGCCAGAGAAATAGCTTCGTTTTGCGAGATGTTGAGTACATTATAGAGGCCGTTATTTATATGTCAGAAGATAATATTCAAAAGGTCAAAAACAGAGATAAAAAAGAAGGAAGAACAGCTTGTGAACCAATAGTCAAATATCGTGAGATGTTTAACCGACGTTTGAAAAAGGGTCAATGTTGGCATCAGCCTTATTTGGGTACTCGTGAGTTTTCCTGTGATTTCTTCCCTGTTACACAAGAGGATTTGGATAAAGCGACAGAGCTTAACCTGACCTATCCTATAGGTAGTCTTTTGTTTGATATTTGGTACGATAAGGATCATAATGCGACTCCAATCTATATGACAAATGCTGTTATAAAGAATAGCACGCTTGCGTGTCCTGATGAACTGAATGAAAAGATGCTTTCGACATCTCATGTACGTGCAAAGCAAGAAGACTCAGTTAATCGCATATTGTTCGACTTTAATAGAAAGGAGGAATTATGTTCGCAGAATTAGTAGAATTAGGCAAAAGAGTTTACAATGGTCACGATGCTTTAGGTACAGAAAAATGTAGTTGGGATATTGTCATTGATAGTGAGGGCAATTTCAAACAGTTGATTTCTGGTGATATAATGATTGAGGCAGAAAAACTATCAGCTAAAAAGGGGAAAGCTAGGTTGTTGCTTGATAAGCCTGAAGAAACTTTGTTGGGATACCATACACCTATAAGTGGTTCTACTGCTTTAACAGAAGTAGAGAAGAAATTTGAGCGATATTTCAACAAGCTTGAGGAATATAAATCTATTCAAGAGTTAGCTCCTGTTTTTTTATTTTATAGTAAACCACAGGAGGTAAGGAAAGCTATTGATGCATTCAAAGATAAAAAAAGCGGAAATATGACCTTTATGCTTGAAGAAACCCATAGCCGCTTTGTTTCTTTACAATGCGTTTATGATGCTATAAAAAAGAAATATGAGAAGGGGTTGAGTGAAAGAAACAATGGCAATCGTTTATGTGCAATTTGTGGTTCTAACAAATATCCAATATTAGATGAGTCGCATGGTTCTGTAAAATTACCAAAAGGTCAGAAGGCAGGAAGTATGTTGGTTTCATATAATACCAATGCTTTTGAATCTTACAGCTTGAAAGGTAATCTCAATTCAGGCATTTGTACAAACTGTGCAAGAAACTATATAGAAGCTCTTAAGTTCCTTACTACAAATGGAATCGAAACACTCAATTCTAAGGAGGAAAAAGAGTTCAAATATACTAATCGGCAAAAGATTAGTGACGATACTATTGCCTTGTTTTGGACAAAGGTGCCTGATGATAATATCGACCCATGGTCTGATATTTGCCAACCTACAGTTGAAAGAATAAAAAAAATGTTTTCTTCTGTAGCTACTGGTGATTCTCTTCGCGCAGGAATGGAATTTGACAACTATTTCTACTGTTGTACCTTGTCCTCTGCTGCAGCTCGAATAGCTGTAAGGGATTGGCTGGCTATTAGTGTTTCTCAATATCAGAATAACTTAAAGCAATGGTTTGAAGATATTGCAACTATAAAAAATGGTGAAGTGTACTATCCTGGCATAAACTCCATTCTTTATAATTGCATAAAGAAGAAAGCTAAGCCTACACAGAGTGATTTCAAGGCTAAAGCTCGTATTGGAACCATATTATGGTATGCAGCTCTAACAAATACACCGTTGCCGTTGATGATACTTCAAAGTGTATTAAGTCAAATAGAGCATGACAAGGCTAAATATGGTTGCTTTAGTGAGGAGAAATCAACTGTTATTCGATTAGTTTTAAATAGAAACAATAAAAACAAATATAATATGAAGAATGAATTAGATGAACAAAATGCCAGTAAGGCATATCTGTGTGGACGTTTGTTCGCCTTAATCTGCAAATTGCAGTTTAAGGCGCAAGGTGAAGTAAATAGTTCTATTAAGGATAGATTTTTTGCATCTGCATCAAATACACCTGCGCGAATTATGGGCATTCTCTTGACAAAATATGTACCAGTTTATGAGAAGAAAACCAAAGGAGCATACAGTAAATCCATTACTGAGATTGCTGCTCGAATTGGTCACTTCCCAAATAAGTTTTCTATAGTGGAACGTGGAGAGTTTGCTTTGGGATATTATTACCAATATAACACAAATTCAAACAAAATGAACAATGATAATAATAATTTTAACAATTAATTAATATGGAAGCAATAAAGAATCGTTATGAGTTCGTTTTCCTCTTTGACGTTAAAGATGGAAATCCAAATGGTGACCCAGATTTCGACAACATGCCTCGTACAGACGAAGAGACTGATCAGGGGTTGGTGTCAGATGTGTGTATCAAGCGCAAAGTACGTAATTATATTCACTTGCTCAAGGGGCTTAAGACTCCGTATGATATTTTCATCAGAGAGGGCAATATTTTGAATCCTCTGATTCAAGAGAAGAGAGATGAGGCAGACAAGACTAATGATGAAGAAAAGAAGGCTGTCAAATCTGGTAGACAGGCAATGTGTGCACAATACTTTGATATTCGTACTTTTGGTGCAGTTATGAGTACTGGTGAAGAGAAAGCCGAAGAGGAAGATACTGAAGAGAAGGGAAAAAAGAAAAAAGCAAATAGTAAGAAGAAGATAAAGGGACTTGGTGTTGTGCGCGGTCCTGTTCAGTTTACTTTTGCTCGTTCTATTAATCCTATTTTCTCAAAATCAAATTCACTTACTCGTTGTTGTATTACAAAGGAGAGTGATGAGAGTAAGAATAATACTTTTGGTAATAAATATACTGTAAGTTATGGACTTTATCGTATGCATGGTTTTATCTCTGCTACAGATGCAGCAAAGACAGGCTTCTCTGAAGAAGATAAAGAACTTTTGTTCCAGGCTCTTATCAATGCATTTGAGAATGATCATTCTGCAGCAAGAGGAGAGATGAATCCAAGAGCTTTGATTGTTTTCAAACACGATTCTCCTTTAGGTAACGCTAGAGCTGGTCAATTATTTGATCTTGTTCAAGTAAAACTCATCGGGGAAGTAGATTTCCCACGTTCATTTGGCGATTATGATGTTAAAGTTCCTACTCAAGAGGAGTTGGATAAGATATATCCAGGTGTAACAGTTGAAGTATTGATTTAGTATCATCATGTATACTGAAGATGAAATGCTCATGTTGTCGGGGATACAGCACTTTATGTTCTGTCCCCGGCAATGGGCTTTGATTCATATCGAGCAACAATGGGCAGAAAATAAACTGACGACAGAAGGGCAGATTCTACACAAGAATGTAGATAATCCCTTCTATCGTCAGAAGAATGGTGATGTTATCACGCTTCGTTCCCTCCATATAGCCTCTAAAGAATTAGGACTATATGGTGTAACTGATGCTGTAGAACTTATTCCTGCTGATTCATCAGAAGATGCTATAACCCATAATCGCTACAAAGGATATTGGAAACCATACCCTGTGGAGTATAAAAGAGGTCATCATAAACCTGATGAAAGAGATGAAGTACAATTGGCTGCCCAGGCAATGTGTCTTGAAGAAATGTATGGCATTCATATTCCATACGGTGCATTGTATTATGATGAAGTAAAACATAGAGAAACAATTTCTATTTCTGAGTCATTAAGAAGTACGACTATTCAATGTGCCCGACAGATGCATGAGGTATTTAAAAGTGGTATTTTGCCAAAAGCTAACAAACAGCATCATTGTAAGAATTGTTCTCTGGTAAATCTCTGTATGCCAGAAATGAGTGATTGTACTCTTGTATCAACCTATTTAAACAAGAATCTATATGAGGATATTACTTAATACATTATACGTG
>ERZ1034976.2406-NODE-2406-length-12826-cov-20.518284_pt1 | contig 12826 bp, 10 predicted proteins | sample MGYA00520623_ERZ1034976 | MGnify/ENA primary metagenome ERZ1034976 (study PRJEB33766, sample SAMN09781774) | gut metagenome | biome: gut microbiome | host: Homo sapiens | place: Madagascar | study: EMG produced TPA metagenomics assembly of the PRJNA485056 data... | reverse complement strand
CTCTGTTTGCAGCAATCATTATCATTATGGCGTTTACACCGCTGGGCTACATCCCACTTGTGGTGATCAATGCGACCATCATCCACATCCCTGTTATTTTAGGATCGTTATTCTGTGGACCGAAGAAGGGCGGATTTTTGGGATTTATCTTTGGTCTGACCAGCTTTATCAAGAATACGGTTATGCCGACCTCCCTTTCGGCATTTGTATTTTCCCCGGTGCTGGCGGCCAGCATGGTAGGCACCAGCGGAATCGTAAAGAGTGCGTTTATCTGTTTTGTACCGCGTATTCTTGTAGGAATTCTGCCATATTTTGTATATATCGGAGTAAAGAAAGCGCTTTCTTCCCGGCACAAAATTCTCTGGGCAAGTGTGTTTAATATTCTGATCGGTGTGTTCCTGTTTCTTGGTGCGCGTGCGTTTCTGCTTCATGTGTTTGACAAGAAGCCATTGTCAGATATTGCATTGTATGCAGTAAGTGCACTGGTTGGATGGTTTGTTTTTATGGCACTGGAAGTGTATACGGTACTGAAATCCGGCGCAGTCTGTGCATTTGTCTACGCGGGTGTAACAGGCGCAATGGTCAATACGATACTGGTTATGGGCGGAATTTTTGTGTTATACAAAGATGCATATGCAAAAGCCCTGAGTGTCGATGCAGGAGCCGTGCTTGGAATCATCGGTGGTGTCATCAGTTTTAACGGAGTCATTGAAGCGATTGTGGCTGCAATCATTGTAGCAGCGCTTGGCATGGTACTGAATAAATTAAAACCGATCCAGAAATAATGATTTTGAAAGGCAGCGGGAAGACGAATATCAATTTCGTGATATTCGTCTGAGGGCTGCCTTTTTTGTTGTATTCTTTGGAAAAAGCAATAGTGCATTCAACAGGGGTATGCTAAAATAAAAAAGGTAGGAGTTTATTAAAGGAGGGGAAAAGTATGTTTTTTAATGTGATGGATGTAATTTTTCCGATTATGTTTATTGTTGTAGCAGGTTTTATTGTGGTTACAATCATAAAGGGAATTTCACAATGGAATGACAATAATCATGCACCGAGACTGACAGTAGAGGCAAAGGTTGTAGCCAAACGGACGAATATAACGCATTTCAATGATGGGACAGATACAACTATGGTACATACAAACACAACTTATTATGTTACGTTTGAGGTGGAGAGTGGAGATCGCATGGAAATGAATGTGCGCGGATCTGAATATGGAATGCTTGCAGAAGGGGATGTTGGAAAACTGACATTTCAGGGAACCCGATATCTGAATTTTGAACGTTGTTAACTTTGAAGACAGTTTCTTTACGATTCTGCCGCAAGTGTGATAAAATAGCAGAAGATGTGATTTTTTCTGCAAAGGAGTAAGAGACAATGTTAAAAGGAAAATGTGTGGTACTCGGTGTGACCGGAAGTATCGCTGCTTATAAAATCGCCTATCTGGCAAGTGCGCTCGTCAAGCAGCATGCGGATGTGCATGTGATCATGACGGAAAATGCAACCAATTTTATTAATTCTATCACGTTTGAGACGCTCACAAGCAACAAGTGTCTGGTCGATACATTTGACCGGAATTTCCAGTTCAATGTCGAGCATGTGGCACTGGCAAAGCGTGCAGATATTTTTATGGTGGCGCCGGCTTCTGCCAATGTGATCGGCAAGATGGCAAACGGAATCGCAGATGATATGCTGACAACAACGATTCTTGCGGCAAAATGCCCGAAGTATGTTTCCCCTGCCATGAATACAAATATGTTTGAAAATCCGATCGTACAGGATAACATCAAAAAGCTCGGGGACTATGGGTTTCATATCATTGATCCGGCGAGTGGTTATCTTGCCTGCGGGGATACCGGAGCCGGGAAAATGCCGGAGCCGGAAACACTGTTTTCTTATATTATGAAAGATCTTGCCTGTGAAAAGGATATGGTCGGAAAAAAAGTAATGGTCACAGCAGGACCGACACAGGAGAAGATTGATCCAGTGCGTTATATTACGAATCACTCTACCGGAAAAATGGGCTATGCAATTGCGGAAAACTGCATGCGCCGTGGCGCGGAAGTGACGCTGATCACGGGACCGGTGGCAATCACTCCGCCGCCGTTTGTAAAGGTCGTTCCGGTTGTATCTGCCGCGGATATGGCAGCAGCCGTAAAGGAGACAGCAGAGCAACAGGATATTATTATCAAAGCGGCAGCTGTGGCGGATTATCGTCCGGATCACCCGGTCGATGAGAAAGTCAAGAAAAAAGACGGGGATGCCACTCTTACGATGGAACGCACGGAAGATATCCTTTCGTATCTGGGCGCGCACAAAAAACCGGGACAGTTTCTGTGTGGATTTTCCATGGAGACGGAACATATGCTGGAGAATTCCCGTGCAAAACTTGCAAAAAAGAATGCAGATATGATTGTGGCGAATAACCTGAAGGTAGCCGGAGCCGGATTTGGTACAGATACCAATGTGGTGACGCTGATTACGGCAGATGACTGCAGGGAACTGGAAATAATGAGCAAAGCGGATGTCGCATCAGCGATTGTGAGTGAAATTTTAAAGAAAATGTGTTAGTATTAAAATATGACAGACTTAGAAGCCTATTATAATAAATTTAATGAAGAGAAGCGTCTGGACAGCCGACACGGCAGGGTGGAATTTGTGACAAGCATGCATTATATCCATCAGTGTCTGGACGAAATTGTAAAAGAACGTGCAAAAGAGGAAATTCATATCCTTGATATCGGGGCGGGAACCGGACGATACAGCGTACCGCTGGCACAGGAAGGGTTCGATGTGACGGCCGTGGAACTGGTGAAGCATAATCTGGGGCGTCTGAAACAGAAGGGGGCAGGCGTGCATGCATATCAGGGAAATGCAATGAATCTGAAAAAATTTTCCGATGATTCCTTTGACGTAACCCTGTTGTTTGGGCCGATGTATCATCTGCATGAGGAAAAGGACAAGCTTGCTGCGCTGCGGGAGGCAGTGAGGGTGACAAAACCCGGAGGCAGGATTCTCGTGGCGTATATTATGAATGAATTTTCCGTTATCACGTATGCGTTTAAGGAAAAACATATTCTGGAGGCGCTTAAGGAGGGAATGCTCACAGAGGATTATCACTGTACTTCAAAAGCCAATCCTCTGTATTCCATGGTTCGTCTGGAAGATATTGAAGCATTGGACCGGCAGGTAGAGGTCAGGCGCCGGCAGATCATAGCGGCAGACGGTGCAGCAAATTATATGCGTCCGTTTTTAAATGCGCTGACGGAAGAAGAGTTTGATGCGTTTCTGCAGTATCATCTGGCAACCTGTGAACGGATGGATCTTATGGGTGCAAGCGGTCACACGGTGGATATTCTTGTGAAAGAGGAGTCTGAAAACGTATGAAAAAATGGATATTGCCAATCCTAATGGCAGGATTTTTGCTGACGGGATGTTCTTCTCCTGCAGCAACGTCATCGGCTTTGCCCTCTTCTACGGAAAAAATCACGGAGACACAGATGACGGAAGAACCGGGTACGCTGGAAGAAACGGAAACCGGGACTGCAACTGAAACGCAGCAGGAACCGGTGATACAGACGGTAAAAATTACGGCGACAGGTGACTGTACGCTTGGGGCAACACAGACGCATGGGTATGCAGGTTCCTTTCATGAATACTATGATAAATACGGGCAGGATTATTTTTTTAAAAATGTCAGAAGTATTTTTGAGCAGGATGATTTTACACTGATCAATCTGGAATGTGTGTTGTCAAATGCGACCGAGCGTGTGGAAAAAACGTGGAACTTAAAAGGAAAACCGGAGTATGTTGGTATTATGACAGACAGTTCTGTGGAGGGGGCAAGTCTGGGAAATAATCATACGTTTGATTATGGGCAGCAGGGACTTGATGATACCAGAGAAGTGTTAAATAAAGCAGGGATTATCTTCGGATTCAATGATCATGTGGATACCTATACCACGAAGGATGGTATCAAAATCGGAATTGTCTCCGCAAGCCAGCTGTCCGCAGATGAAACACATGCTGGTTATATCCGGGATGGGATTGCAAAACTTCGGGAAGAAGGAGCGGATCTGGTAATTGCCTGTTGCCACTGGGGGATAGAGGGGGATCATTATCCGAATGATTATCAGCAGAAGCTGGCACACCAGGTGATTGACTGGGGAGCAGATCTGCTGGTCGGTACACATCCTCATGTATTGCAGGGAATGGAATTATACAACGGAAAAATGATCTGCTACAGTCTTGGAAATTTCTGCTTTGGGGGGAACAGGAATCCAAAAGACAAAGATACGGCGATCTATGAACAGACCTTTACCTTTGTGGATGGGGTACTGCAGACAGATATATCAGCCGATATGATACCATGCAGCATTTCTTCCACATCAGAAAGAAATAATTTTCAGCCTGCCATAGCAAAAGGCGACAGAAAACAGACGATTATTGATCATATGAATGAGTATTCGGAAAAGTACAGTAAAATCGGATTTGACGCAAATGGCAGGGTAATCATCAGGGAAGAGTAGGGAGATAATATAAAATTTTATGTGGCAAGTAAATAATAATGATAAGAGGAATCAGCACATGAATGCAAGTTTTTGGAATTATCCGTCAAAACAGAAAAGCTGGCCGATAGACGAAGAAATGGAAAGTCTCGGGGAAGTCATTCATCCACTCGATAATATTGGGGGATTTGATGTACGTCCGGGATTTTATCAGATGAATGGTGCATATCAGACAGAGGAAGGGGTAAGTTTTACCGTAAGCTCCCATGGAGCTACGAGCTGTGTCCTGCTGTTATTCCGGCCGGCGGCACAGGAACCGTATGCAAGAATCCGCATTCCGGAAAGTTATAAAATTGGAAATACGTATTCTATCCTTGTTTTTGGCTTAAAAGCAGAGGACTTTGAGTATGCCTATCAGATGGACGGTCCTACCGATCAGGCGAGAGGGTTACTGTTTAACAGAAAACATACGCTTCTTGATCCATATGCGAAAGCTGTTACGGGTCAGAGAAACTGGGGAGAAAAACCGGAAGGCGGAAAGGATTTTGTCTACAAAGCCCGTGTGGTGCAAAGTGATTTTGACTGGGGGCGGTATCGGAATCTGAATCACAAATTTGAAGATCTGGTGATTTATGAGATGCATGTCAGAGGATTTACCAAAGATGCGTCCTCCGGCGTAAAAGGAGGGGGAACATTTGAAGGTCTGCGGCAGAAAATTCCGTATCTGAAAGATCTGGGAATCAATGCGGTAGAACTCATGCCGATTTTTGAATTTGATGAAATGGAAAGTGCCCGTGTGGTGGATGGCGTGCAGTTGTACAATTACTGGGGCTATAATACGGTTTCCTTTTTTGCCCCGAATACAAGTTATGCATTTCATCAGGAGCATAATCATGAGGGTGATGAATTAAAGCGTCTGATCCGCGAACTGAAAGAAAATGGAATTGAAGTCATTCTTGATGTGGTATTCAACCATACGGCAGAGGGAAATGAAAACGGTCCATGTTTTTGCTTTAAGGGGATTGATAATAATATTTATTATATGCTTACACCGGATGGATATTATTATAATTTCAGCGGCTGTGGCAATGTCTTAAACTGTAACCATCCGGTGGTACGGAGGTTTATTACGGATTGTCTGCGGCACTGGGCAGTAGAGTACCGTGTGGATGGATTCCGGTTTGACCTGGCATCGATTCTGGGAAGAGATCAGAATGGTGCACCGATGGAGAATCCGCCGATTCTGGAAGCCCTTGCATTTGACTCTATTCTGGGGGATATGAAGCTGATCGCAGAAGCCTGGGATGCGGGTGGCTTGTATCAGGTTGGAAGTTTCCCGTCCTGGAACCGCTGGGCCGAATGGAACGGAAGATACCGTGATGATATGAGAAGCTTTTTAAAGGGCGACAGTGGCGTCGCAGGGCGTGCAATTACACGTATCACCGGATCTTCCGACATGTATGATCCGGCAAGCCGCGGATATAGTGCATCCGTCAATTTTCTGACCTGTCATGATGGGTTCACGTTGTATGATCTGTATTCATATAATGAAAAGCATAATGAGAAAAACGGATGGAACAATACGGACGGGGATAACAACGGCCTGAGCTGGAACTGCGGGGTGGAAGGTGAGACGGATGATCCGGCGGTTATGGGCCTGCGACGCAGACTTGTGAAGAATGCATTTGCCGCGTTGTTATGCAGCCGTGGACCGGCTATGTTTTTTGCAGGGGATGAATTTTGTAATACGCAGTATGGAAATAACAACGCATACTGCCAGGATAATATTATTTCCTGGCTGGACTGGAACAGACTGGAAGAATTTCAGGAGATTCATGATTTTGCCCGTTTTATGATCCATTTCCGTGCAAAGCATCCGATTCTGCGAAGGGATACAAAGCCGGCAGTCTGCGGGTTACCTTCCGTAAGTATCCATAACGGAGAGCCGAATCGGAATTATACGGACTATAATACACATTTAATTGGAATTATGTATGCGGGAAGAAATGCCGATGATACGGATGATGATATGATCTTTTACGGAATGAATGCGTATTGGGAGCCTTTGGAGATGCGCCTGCCTTCGTTGCCGGAGTCTTATCATTGGAAACTTGTAGTAAATACTTTCTGTGAATACCAGGATGGGGTAGATTTTGAAGCCCAGACACAGGGAGATCAGACACGTGTGCGTGTTCCGGAACGTTCTACGGTAATTTTACTGGCAGAACATGATTTATAAAAAAGAGTTGAGCACCGCTCTGGAAACAGGGCGTGCTCAACTCTTTTTTTCGGTGGTATCGGGTCTGGTTGTAATTTCACTGGTTCCGATGAGGTAATCTGCAGAAACATTCAGAATCTGCACGATGGCTGCAAGATCCGCAACGGTCGGAGAACGACGGCCGGTACGGTATCCGCTGATCGTGGACGGCGAAACAAACATTGCATTTGCCAGCTGGATATTGGAAATATTTTGTTTATACATAATCAGACTCAGACGGTCACCAAAATCTTTGTATTTATTTTTATCATTCGTTTTCATACAAATGATTTTATAGAAAGTTGATATAAAAAACAGAGAAAACGCGTATTGCGTTTTAATTCTTAAATAAATGGAAAAAGATTTCCAAAAAGATAAGAAATTAAATCCATCCGCCGTCTAAGGTGAGAATCTGTCCATTCAGGTAACTGCTTGCTGTGGCAAGAGAATATGCCAGTGAAGCAACTTCTTCCGGGGATCCCATCCGGCCGGCAGGAATTTCTTCGATGAGTGCAGAGCGTTCTTCCTCGGAGAAACAACGGTTCATATCCGTATCGATTACCCCACAGGCGATGGCATTTACCTGGATATTGCTAGGGGCAAGTTCTTTGCCCAAAGCGCGTGTAAGGGAATTGATCCCGCCTTTGCATGCAGAATAGGCAACTTCGCAGGAAGCTCCGACATTTCCCCATACAGAAGAAATATTGATGATATGTCCGGATTTGGCATGAACCATGGAAGGGATGACCTGTCTGCATGTGGAAAAGACGGATGTGAGGTTTGTCGCAATAATCCGGTTCCAGTCGGTAATATCCATGTCGGTGAGCAGACCGATATAAGAGATGCCGGCATTGTTGATTAACACATCAATCTGGCCGAAGGTATCCAGTGTTTTTTGCACCATGTCACAGATAAAAGTATAGTCTCCTACATCACCACGGAAGCAAAGCACCTGTATGGAGTAGGTTGTTTCAAGTTTTGTGGAAAGTGCCTGCAGCGTTTCATAAGAGTTATGGCAGCAAAGAGCCAGATGATAGCCTTCAGCGGCAAATCGACATGCCAGGGCTGCACCGATTCCACGGGATGCACCTGTAATCAAAGCAGTATGTTTCATTGTTCTTCTCCATTCTTTTTTTTGTATTGTACCATAAATTAAAAAAATTCACTAGACAAACACCGGAGAATGTGTTACTATAATTGGGCAGTTGAAACGGCGCGTGGCTCAGCTTGGTAGAGCGCTGCGTTCGGGACGCAGAGGTCGCAGGTTCAAATCCTGTCGCGCCGACGATACAAGGATTCCGGTACATGGGTGAGAGAATCCTTGGCAGGGGCAACCTCAGAGGCTTTTAGAGAGCTTCTGGGGTTCTTTTTTTGCCTTCAAAAGTTTTAGAAAGGCTCTATGTCAAAAAAACTGTCGCACGAATTTTCGCGCGACAGTTTTTTTTTATTCTACCGTTACAGATTTTGCCAGGTTACGTGGCTGATCCGGATTTAAGCCTTTTCCAACGGATGTGTAATATGCAATCAGCTGGAAAATTACAACAGATTCAAAAATCGTAAATTCGTCGGATACATCCGGAAGATTGATGTGTACATCACAGATAGAAGGATCTGTGATTTCTTTGTCTTTGGACAAAAGAATGACATAAGCACCACGGGCTTTTACTTCCCGGATATTGGAAATAACTTTGCTGTATACATGTTTCTGGGTAGCAGCGGCAATGACAGGAACCCCTTCACTGACCAGAGCAATGGTTCCGTGTTTTAATTCACCGGCAGCATAGGCTTCGGCATGAATATAAGAAATTTCCTTTAATTTCAAAGCACCTTCCATGCAAAGGGTATAATCGAGTCCACGGCCGATAAAGAACGCGTTGTTGGCATTGATCATGCGTTTGGTCAGCTGTTCAATATCAGGAGCCTGTGCAAGAACTTCCTCGATGTAATTTGGAATTTCCTGCAGTGTTCCAATAAATGTACGTGCCTCTTCGACAGAAATCTTTTGCTGTTTCATGGCAAGTTTGCATGCAAGCAGGTAAAAAGAAGCAACCTGAACGGTGTATGCTTTTGTACTTGCAACAGCGATTTCCGGACCGGCATGTGTATATAATACATAGCTGCTTTCACGTGCAATGCTGGAGCCTTTTACATTTACAATGGACAGTGTTTTCTTTGTATATTTATTTGCAAGGCGAAGAGCTTCTAAGGTATCAATGGTTTCTCCGGACTGGGATACGACGATCACCATGGATTTTTCATTGATTACCGGTTCTTCATAGCGGAACTCCGATGCGATTGCCACGGTAACCGGAATATGCAGGCGGTTCTGGATCATGGTTTTTCCTACCATTCCCGCGTACATTGCAGTACCACAGGCCACAATCGTAATGTCGCTTACATTTTCAAAGAAAGAATCCGGAATGGCATCTTCCGAAAAGTCCGGAAGCAGATCTTTGATACGTGGGGTAATGGTTCTTGTGATGGCTGCCGGCTGTTCATGAATTTCTTTGATCATGAAATGTGGGTAACCATCTTTCTGGGCTGCGGTAACATCCCAGTTTACTTCCATATATTCCGGTTCTACGGAATGACCGTCTAAATCCTCTAACGTAATGCCGTCCGCAGTCATAGTTAAAATATGATATTCCGGCACGATGAAATAACGCTTGTTGTATGCGATAAAAGCAGTCAGATCGGATGCAATAAAAGCACCGTCATCACAGTATGTTGCAACCATAGGGCTGACATTTCTTACCGCATAAATTTCACCCGGATGATCCTTGAACAGAACGCAGAAGGCAAAGGAACCTTCAATTTCGGCTACTGCTTTGCGCAGAGCTTCTTTTGGATCTCCTTCGTAGAGTTTATTGATCAATGCGGCGGCAACTTCGGTATCCGTCTCGGAAATCAGTTCATCCGTCAGATCATATTTGGTGGCGAGATCATGATAGTTCTCGATGATACCATTGTGGATCAATGCAACCTGTCCGACCTTATGAGGGTGTGCATTGGCATTGGTAACGCCACCATGGGTTGCCCAGCGGGTGTGGCCGATTCCACACGTAGAATTGTTATCATCATCGCAGATTGCACGAAGATCTTTTACTTTTCCGACAGTTTTCCGAAGTGAAATTTTTCCGGTATCTTTAAAGTACGCAATTCCCGCACTGTCATATCCACGGTACTCAAGGCTTGCAAGTCCTGTCAATAAGACATCCTGGGCTTTTAATTTACCTGTAAATCCAATAATTCCACACATAATTGAAATCTCCTTTTTCTCATATAATTTTATGATCCCGATATTGTTTTCGTTCATCAGAATATTTTTCATTGTGCATTATGTGGTAACACGTAAGTGTTATCACCTATGCCAATTGCTTCGCGTAAGCAAATTCTCATGCAATTGGCTCCATCGGGGTACGAATCCTTTGTTCGGATGTTACCATCCTGTTTGTGATTCGTATGCGCAGCCCCTTTCTGCGTTCAGGCATCCGCCGAATCTTCGATCACCTGAATCCTCGTTAACCCTTGTGGTACAGCGAAAGCTGTATCACATTCGCACATTGCTTCCGCGAAAGCTGTATCACAGGGTACATGGCGCTAAAGTTTTTAACTTTTCGAAATCTGGTTCTCCTTTCTATAACAGACACCCCCATCTTAACATAAACACCGGGGTTCTCACAACCGAAAATATCCACAGAGATTTACAGTAATTGCATAAATTTTTCACGTTACTTACAATCTTAAAAAAATTTATACATCTTTGCCTCTGGTATGATATGATTAATTCCAAATGAAAAACATACAGGGAGGAATCTATGGACGAACAGACAAAACAAAAACGAAAAGATATCGTGGGGTGGGTGATTTACATAGCAGTTCTTCTTGCCATTATTATCACATTCCGTTGTTTTTTGATGATCGGGCGGGTGCCATCTGAGAGTATGGAACCGACACTGATGGTTCATGACTGGCTCATCGGAGACCGTCATGCATATGAGGAAGAAAAACCACAACGCGGCGATATTGTCATGTTTTATCAGAAAGATGAAAATGAAACCATGGTCAAACGTGTGATCGGACTTCCGGGGGAGACGGTTTCTTTTGTCGGAGGAAAAGTATACATCAATGGGGAACCGCTGGATGAATCGGCTTATCTGGATGACACTGTCGAAACGGATTGTGGAGAAGAAGATAAAACCTTTACCGTTCCGGAGGGCTCTTATTTCATGTTGGGGGATAACCGGGAAATTTCCCTGGATGCGCGATATTGGAAACATACCTACATTACAACGGATGACATGAAGTCGAAGGAAATCCTTATCATCCCGTTTCACAGGCTTCCGTGGTTTTAACCCTTTTGTGTCTTGACACCTGACGGGCATGTGAGTATACTCTATGTAATATGTTGAATGTAACAAGAAATGTCTGTATAGAAGGGTATTTCGTGAAAAGGAGTATTTTATGTTAACGACAAGAGAACTGCAGGACGAGATCATCCGCCTGAAGAAAGAAAAGGATATCTGTATTCTGGCACATGCATATCAGAGTCATGATATCTGGGAGGTGGCTGATTATGTAGGGGATTCCTATGGGCTGAGCGTGCAGGCTGCCAAGGCAGCGCAGAGCACTGTGCTGATGTGCGGAGTCCGTTTTATGGCAGAGACGGTCAAGATTCTGTCCCCACAGAAAAGGGTATTGTTATCCAACAGCAATGCGGGATGTCCGATGGCAGAGCAGATGGATGTGGAACTGATTTCCGGGGTGAAAAAGATGTATCCGGATTATACCGTGGTAGCGTATATTAATACGACTTCCGAGTTAAAAACGATTTGTGATGTCTGTGTAACTTCCTCATCGGCAGTTCAGATTGTAAAGAATATAGAGAATAAAAATATTTTGTTTATCCCGGACTGCAATCTGGGAAAATGGGTGGCTGATCAGGTGCCGGAGAAAAATATCAAACTGCTGCAGGGGGGATGTCCAACGCATGTCCGCATGTCGAAACGGGATGTGGAAAAAGCACGAAAGGCACATCCGGACGCACTTCTTCTGGTACATCCGGAATGTCTGCCGGAGGTTTCCGGGCTGGCGGATTATCGGGGAAGTACAACCGGAATCATGGATTATGCAAAGAAAAGTGATGCAAAGGAATTCATTATCGGAACCGAGAACAGTATCGTGCAGCATCTGCAGTTTGCATGTCCGGACAAGCAGTTTTATCCATTATCAAGAGACTGTGTCTGCCACAATATGAAACTGACCACACTCGGAGATGTGTACCAGTGTGTAAAGGGCACCGGCGGAGAGGAAATCAAGCTGGACGAAGAAGTGCGTATAAAAGCAAAACGCTGTATTGATACCATGCTGGAACTTGGCAATTAAAGCAGGTCAGCCTGCAAAGATGCGCGCCCTGCGGAGTCAAAGATGATGCTGTGTCTCCGCAAGGGCGCGAAAGTGTGCGGTAAACGCACACTTTATTTTTTTACCGATTTTACAAGGGAATCCAATGTAACCGTTGTGGTGGTATCATCGGCAAGGAGCGTGTACGTTTCTCCGCTGGTGAGCTTTGGACAACTGATTACAACGGAATTATAGGATTTGGCAGGGGTATAGGAAAGCAGTGAGTTTCCATTGGAATCCTGTAGTGTAATTTCCCCGGAGATCATGGAAGCGGATACAGTGACGAGCATACTTCCCTGTGTGGATGAACTGGAAAAATTCTCTGCCATGCCACTGGAACCTACAGCAATGACAGTTCCACCGCTGATTGTTGCGGCACCGGAACAATCCAGAGCACCGTTTCCACCCTGTACCGGGCCGTCAATATAAATTTCACCTCCGGTGACAGTGAGGTCACCGTTGGAGTCAAGACCGTCTCCGCCAGCGTTGACGGTCAGCATTCCTCCGCTGATCTGGATCCGGTTATAGTCGGTGGCATCTTCCATACCTCCTGGTCCGGGATTTCCATTACCATTCGGTGCACCGTTTTGTGGAGGCTGCGGCATTTCCGTGGAGTCTGAAGAATTCTGTGGCTGTTTGGGAGGAGTGCCGGATG
>ERZ1034976.2401-NODE-2401-length-12835-cov-5.080516_pt1 | contig 12835 bp, 14 predicted proteins | sample MGYA00520623_ERZ1034976 | MGnify/ENA primary metagenome ERZ1034976 (study PRJEB33766, sample SAMN09781774) | gut metagenome | biome: gut microbiome | host: Homo sapiens | place: Madagascar | study: EMG produced TPA metagenomics assembly of the PRJNA485056 data... | reverse complement strand
CACAGGAAGAGGCAATCGCTATGGACTACCCCAATCATATCACAAACCACGAGGAAGGTAAACACCTGACTTACGAAGATTATGTAGTAATTGAGCTCCGGCTGAAAAACGGCAGGAAACCCAATGCCATCGCCAAGAAGGAATTGAATTGTTCGGCAAATACCGTGCGAAACATCATCAAGAAGGGCATGACACCGCCGTACAATGGCAAGGTATTCCGCTTCAAGGCAAAAACCGCTTGGAAGGTCTATCAGGAAAACAGGCGTCGCAGCTGCCGGACATACGAAGCGCTTGAGAAGCGTCCTTTTCTACAGTATGTGGAGAAACACCTTCAGGAGGATAAGTGGTCGCTGGATGCCTGTGTTGGACGTGCGCTGGAAGAAGGGTGTTATGACAGAAGTGAAATGATGGTAACAAGCTGACAACCCTCCGTCAAGGCAACCTGCTACACAGGCGGTTACCCTTTCAAGACAAATTAACCTGGTTCAGGGCCAGCCAAGGTCAGATTGGCAGCCTTCTAACACTGAATTGCTCAACTTGTTCCTGCAATTTGCATTTTATTTCATAAAATGGGAGAAGTCAATAGACTGACATAAAACTAGATAGAAAAGCCTGAGGGCGGCTGACGCCGCAAGGCGCAACAGGGACATCTATAGAATACCACATTTAAATGTAATTACAACATTACAACATAGCCAAAGATGCATCGCGTTTTTTGTGAAAGTTTGGGAGTTGAAAAAGGGAGTCTGGTGTGTATATAATATGGCTATCCGAAAACAGTTCCTTGGACGCTATGTTGTAATGACAAATATACAACAGTACAATAAAGGAGGAGAGATGATGGGATTTCATCTGGTCTACTATATCAGCATGGGCGCGCCCAGCATAGAGGCATCTCTGGAAAAAGCGGAGCTTTATCTGGCCCAGGGCGTAAAGGCGCTGCAATTTGACCTTCCGTCCCGCAACCCCTACCGGGAGAACCCTTTTATCCAGGAGAGAATGGCCTATGCCTATGAGAAATACGGATCGTATGAGGTGTTTTTACAGGCACTGACGGCGTTCCGCAGGGCACATCCGGATTTTGAAATGCAGATGGTGTCCTACGAGGATGTGGTACTGACCATTGGCACGATCCGGTATCTTGCGTTCTGCAAGGAGAACAACATCCGCACCGTCCGGATCTCCGGCGACGGCGTGATTGAAATGGCCAGAAAAGACCTGAACGCCGCAGGGATCGATACGCTGACGTTTGTGGACTATGACATGAAGCAGTCTGAAGTGGATTTTGCTGCGAAAACAGGCCGGGCAGTCATGCTTCGCAATGCCAGGAAGGGCATGGAGCCTAGAACGGGTCTGGTCCATTGGCCGGAACGGATCGCGTTCCTGCGGGAAAACGGGATTACGGCGCCAGTCTACGCCACGGCGGAAATCCGATGCGGAGCGGATCTTCAGGAGGCAAAGAACGCCGGCGCCGCGGGCGCTTACGTGGGAAGCTGCCTGATGAATCTCTGGGATCAGGAAGAAAAAATGCTGGCATTGCTCCGGGAACTGGAGCAGGCAGCAGGAGAATAGGAGGCAAAATATGGTAAAAATGATCTGTTATCTGTCCTTTGGCTATCCGTCCATCGAAGGCTCTATCGAGATGGCGGGCCGGTATATTGAGGCCGGCTGCGATGCCATTGAGGTGAGCATCCCCCCAAAGAACCCCTACCGGGACAGCGCATTCATTCAGGGCCTGTACAAGGTTGCTTTGGAGCAGTGCCAGGATTACGACCGGTACCTGGAGGGAATCGGTCGGATGTGTGATCAGCACCCGGGGACGGAATTTTTCCTGATTCTGTACCATGAGGTGATCATGGCTATCGGTGCGGAAAAGGTCGGGGCGTTCTGCAAAGCGCACGGCATTCACCAACTGATTTCCGGAGATCTGCATGACGAGGCGGCCATCACCGAGCTGCATAAAAACGGCGTGAAGCTGGCCCGATCTGTGAATTACAAAATGGAGGAAGCGGATATCCAGCGGTGCATCCATACCGACGGCTTTACATACATGGCGGCTTTCCCTGCACCGGGAAGCTATATAAAGCCCGGCTTTGAGAAGCTGGAAACCTGCATCCGGTACCTGCGGGAAAGAAAGGTCTCCGAGCCTATCTACTGCGGCGCCGGCATCAAGGAACCGGAGGACGCAGCCCGGGTCAAGGCTGCGGGCGGAAACGGATTCTTTGTGGGCAGTTCGATTATCAAGCTCTATTCAGAACCGGATAAGCTTGCGGAAATGATCCGCGCATACAAAGACGCGACAAAAGATTGAAAATCGAAAGGAGAACATAAAAATGAGAGACTTCTGGTATTGGGTTCCTACCCGCATCAATTTTGGCCCTTCCTGTTTCCAGTATCTAGTGGAGACAGTGAAGCAGTGGGGTACCAAGCCACTGATCGTCTACGGAGGTGGCTCCATCAAGCGCAACGGAGCCTATGATGCGGTTGTCAGTCGGCTGAAGGAGGCTGGGATCCCCTTCGCGGAGATGGGCGGCGTGGCACCGAACCCCAGACTGGAATCCGTCAAGAAGGGAATTGAGATCTGCAAGGCAGAGAAGTGTGACATCCTTCTTCCCATCGGCGGAGCCAGCGCCATCGACTGCGCCAAGGCCATCGCAGCGACGGTTCACTATGACGGAGATATCTGGGATATTATCAGCAAGAAGGTACCCGTGGGCGACGTGCTTCCTGTGTTGGCGGTTCCGACGCTGGCAGCGGCGGGCTCTGAAATGTCCACCAGCTCCGTCATTTCCAGGGACGACATGAACGAAAAGGCAGGCTTCTCCAGTCCGAAGATGCGGCCGAAGGCTTCCTTCCTGAATCCGGAATTTACCTACACTATGCCCAAAAAGCAGACCGCTGCCGGTGTGGCGGATGCCATTAGCCATGTTATGGAATCCTATTTTTCCAATGTGCCAGAGGCATATCTGCAAGCGAGGTTTGGTGAGGCAATGTTCAATACGCTGTACCACTACGGCATCATTGCCTATAACGAGCCAAAAAATTACGAGGCTCGCTCCAATATCATGTGGACCTGCTGCTTTGCCATCAACGGTCTGACAGTGAAGGGCAATCCCGTGGGCTGGTCCATGCACAAGCTGGAGCACGAGCTGTCCGCCTACTATGATGTGACCCATGGTGTAGGCCTTGCCATTATTATGCCTGCCTGGCTGACTTTCATGCTGACGGAGGAGAACGCTTACCGCTATCTGGGCTACCTGCACGCTTCCTTTGGCATTGATCCATCCGGCATGGACAAAATGGAAGCGGCAAAGCTGGCGATTCAGAAGACCCGAGAGTACTTCCAGAAGCTGGAACTGCCCCAGCGACTGCGGGATATCGGCATTGCGGAGGATATGCTGCCCACTATGGCGCATAAAGCGGCAATTGCCGGCAAGGATTACTTCCCCAATGCCTTCCGTCCCCTGTCAGAGGCGGACGCACTGGAGATCTACCGGCTGGCTTACTGATAAGGCGGCGACGGAAGGACTCCGCAGTTAAACAGGAATCATATGAAAGAACGGCAACAACATCTAAAAGGAGGACGTATTAACATGAAACAAAGAAAATTTTTGGCCATTTTACTGGCTGCTCTGCTTCTGATCACCACTGCCTGCGGCGCGAAAACCGACGTAGCCCAGTCAACGCCCGCCAACACGGGTGCTAACGCTGCCCAGACGGAAGAAATAACTGTCAACAAGAAGGTTGCGCTGATCCTGCAGCAGGGAGGCCTGGGTGATCAGGGATTCAACGATACCGCGTATGCCGGCCTTATGGAATGCAAGGACCGTTATGGCCTGGACATCAACTATGTGGAGTGCACCGATGCGACTCAGGGCGAGACCCTGATCCGGGAGCTGTGCGAAGCCGGGTACGGTATGGTCATTAACCTGGAGGCCAGCATTTCCGGCAATATGTATAACGTAGCCCTAGATTATCCGGAGATCTATTTCATCGCGGTGGGCCGTCAGCTTCGGATCAATCCTGTGGATGGCTTCACGGAGACGCCTGCCAATGTGATCGAGTCTTACATCAAGCTCAACGAGCATTCCTTCCTGGCGGGCGTGGCGGCAGCTTTTGTCGCCACCGAGGGCAACAACATTGTCGATGGACTGGGCGGCAAGGACGGCTGCAACATCGGCGTTTTGTTCGGCGCGGATTCCGTCGGCTTCTATCAGTACGGCGACGGCTTCCGTCAGGGCGCACTGTTCTATAATCCGGACGCCCAGGTGTATATGGACTTTACTGTTGGCTTCTCGGATACCGCCAATGCCAAGAACATTGCGGAAAACATGATCAAGAATATGAACTGCGACGTGATCTGGACCTGCTGTGGCACTGCTGGCCTGGGTGGCCTGGAGGCGGTGCACCTGAATAATGCTTACGGCATTGGCGTGGACTCCAACCAGGATGAAGTACAGCCCGGCAATATCCTGACTTCCGCTATCCGTGACAATACGGCCCTGATCGAATTCTACGTGGATAAGTATCTGCGGGGCGACCTGGCCCAGACCGAGCCGGACGTCTTCAATCTGGCCAACGGCGGCGTGAACATCACAGATATGAGCACCATCGCTCGGTATGTGACCAACGAGGAGAAGTTTGAGGAGCTGAAGACACTGCTGGATCAGTGCCGCACCTGGATTGCGGACGGCACCATTGAGGTGTTTGACGCCCGGATGGCCAGCATTGAAGCGGACGGTCAGCGCCTGGATGACTGGATGGCTACCTCCGGAAAGTTTATAAGCTATTCTCAGCTTTCCAAATAATCGCTGAGATCCGCCGTAATCTGCCGGGGTATGGGCAGAGCCCATACCCCGATATCTTTCAAAATTTGGTGAGAAATATGCGTACCATTATTGAAACTAGAAAGCTGACCCGGAAATTCGGTAATTTCACAGCCAACCATGAGATTGATTTGCAGGTGGCGGAGGGAGAAATCCGGGCAATTATTGGAGAAAACGGAGCCGGAAAGTCCACATTGATGAACATGCTCTATGGCATTCTGGAGCCCACCAGCGGAGAGATTTTGGTTCGCGGAGAGCCGGTACAGATCCGTTCACCGCGGGACGCCATTGCCCTGGGAATCGGTATGGTTCATCAGCATTTCAAGCTGTCTCCGTCCCTGAGCATTTATGAAAATGTGGTTCTCGGCAACGAAACGCTGAAGGAGCGAAGAATCTGCGGAAAATCTTTCAAGAGCTGCTTTATCGATGAAAGGCGGGAGAAGCAGGAAATCCAGGAGCTGGTGGACAGGTTCCATTTTAATCTGGATATCAACGCAAAGGTATCCGATATTTCTGTCGGCGCGAAGCAGCGAGTGGAGATTCTGAAAATGCTGTACCGTGACGCGGACATTCTGATTCTGGACGAACCTACGGCGGTTCTGATTCCACAAGAAGTGGAGGATCTGATCGGGCGGCTGATTGCACTGAAGGAATCGGGCAAGACGATTATTATCATTACCCACAAGCTCAACGAGGTGAAGATGTGCGCAGATAACATAACGGTTATCCGGGCAGGCAGGGTGATTGGTACGGTGCCCAACGACGCCAGCACGACGGACGAGGATTTGGCGGAGATGATGGTAGGCCGTAGTGTGTTGCTGCGCGTTCAGAAGAGCGGCAAACCCATCGGCGAAAAGGTCCGCTACGAAGTCTGCGGCATTTCCGCCGCAGACTCGGAGGGCAAGAAACTGCTGAACAATCTTCAACATGGGTATTGAGAGCCAGGTCATTCTGGGCGGCTTGATGGCTGCGCTGGTGGGTTATATGGTTCCGGGGCTGCCGAAGTGGCTGCATATCCCTCTCTGCCTGCTGACGGCAGCGGTCAGTGCCTCCGCACTGGCACTGATTCCTGGCGTTCTGAAGGGGAAACTCCGGATTAACGAAGTGGTGACCACGGTGATGCTCAACTCCATTACGCTGCAGGTAGCCACGTTCCTGACTAATAACTGTCTGGGAACCGGCGACGCCTACCCGCACACGGAGTATATTCTGGAAACGGCCCGCTTGACCCAGCTCAACAGCCGTTACCGCTGTACCACGGCTTTGTTCCTGGCGCTTGCCATCTGGGGACTGCTGTACTTCCTCCTGAAGAAAACAAAGCTGGGCTACGAAATTGAATGTATCGGCCGGCAGTGGGAATTTTCGGACGCAATGGGAATGCGCGTCAGCCGAAAGATCATCGGCATTTTTGCGTTGGGCGGTGCGGTAGCAGGAATTGCAGGCGCGACGGAAATCATGGGCGTGAACTACAACTTCACCCCGACGTTCTCCGCAAACCCCGGTATCGGCTGGGATGGCTTTTATGTGTGTATTCTTTCCGGCAACCATCCCATGGGCATCCTGATATACTCGATTATTTTCGGTGCCCTGCGGTATGGCGCAATGGCTGCCCAAACGGGCCTGGGCGTACCTCTTGATCTGATCAATATCATCAAGAGTACCCTGGTGCTGTTCATGGCGGTGAGACTTGTGAGCCAGTACTTCCCGTTTTTCCAGAAGTGGCTCCGTGGCTGCCGAAAGGAGGCACAGACGTGAACTGGAATTTGATCCTGAATCTACTGAAAATGACAGTAGAGGCGGCGGTGCCCTACCTGCTGATCACCATCGGCGGCGTCTTTGTGGCACGGGCAGGCGTATTCAACATCTCTATGGAGGGCTGTACGGAGTTTTCTGCTTTCGCAGGGATCCTGTTTACCTACATCTCGGGAAGCGTTTGGGTCGGAGTCATGGCGGCATTGCTGCTGGCCCTGTTCTTGAACTGCCTGTTCTACGTATTCACCGTCAAATGGAAAGGAAACCTCAGTGTTGTCGGTACCGGCATCAACCTGATGGCGCTGTGCATTCCTCCGTGCGTGCTCCAGGCGTTCTATGGCTCCCGCAGCAACCTGGTTGCCTCCTCGGTCATCAACCCCGGGGCAATGCGGCTGGACGTGCCGATTCTGCGGAGCATCCCAATCCTCAGCAGCATTTTCAATGGCCAGACGAGCATTACCTATATGACATTTTTCATTGTGGCTGCGCTGATTCTGGTCATGTATAAGACAAAATTCGGTGTCTATGTCCGTGTAACCGGCGAGAATGTAAAGGCAGCCCAGTCGGTGGGAATCAAGACAGATCGGATCAAGCTGGTCTGCCTGCTCATTTCCGCGGTGACCTGTGCCTTGGCTGGGCTGAATCTCAGCGTGGAGCAGTTGGGTATGTACACCATCAATATGTCCGCAAATCGCGGCTTTATCTGCCTGAGTGCCATTAACTGCGGACGGAAAGATCCGGAAAAGGCCTGTATCTACGCGCTGATCTTTGGCTTTGTCCGGGCCCTTCAGACGGTAGTAAATAATTTTGTGCCGGCTGCGATCTCTTCGCTGCTTGGTATCTCTCCCTATGTGACCATTCTGATCGTACTGGTCATTGTGGAAACGCCAAACGCAAAGAAAAATCACCTTCGTATTTTCCGGGAGGTTTAGAAAGGAGTCTGACTATGGCAAAGACAGCGGTGCTGGTCATCGATATGCAGAAGGATTTTACAACACCGGAGGGAAGATTCTACTACCCGGAGACCACAGGCGTGATGATGGAGACCTTCCCCGAGAAGTTGAACCGGATGCGGGATCTGGGGGCACTGATCGTAATCGTCTATACCGCCCACGATCCGGATATGAAAGAAGTGAACCCGGAGTTGACCCGGATGTTCAGGGATGGGAAAAAGGCCTCCCTGGTCGAGGGGACCTACGGCGCACAGCTGGACGACCGGATACCCTATGACCCGGAAAAGGACATCCTGTTCCGGAAGCATGTGCCCAGCGCCTTTTTCGGCACCAATCTAAACGAAATCCTTCGCGGACGTGGGATCGAAAACGTGCTCATTACCGGGGTGAAGACGAATGTTTGCTGCCGGGCCACGGCAACGGATGCCTGTGCCTATAATTTTCGCACCTATATGGTGTCGGATATGCTGGGTACCAATACCAAACAGATCAATGATTTCCATCTGGCGGAAATGACGAAGTATTTCGCCAAGGCTCTGCCATCGGAGGAGGTTTTCCGTCGGCTGCATGACGGAATATTCTGATAGGTGTCACACTATGAAAAAATACGACTTTACAGTGGTTGGCACGGCGGCGACGGTCTCCGTGCTGCGGGTGGATCGGATGCCGCAGAGCGGAAAATCAACGCCTGCCTTTGGCGCTGACTTCACCAGCTTTTCCTATGGCGGCAAGGGATTCAACATCGTGGCGGGTCTTGCAAGGCTTGGATGCGGCGTGTACCCGGTGCTGACCTACTGCGACGACCGGATGAGGCCGGAGCTTCACAGATATCTGCGCAGCGCGGGAATGCCGGAGGATGGGATCAAGGATCCTCCGGCAGGCGCGGTGGGGACAACGCTGATGATTCAGGATCGGGAAAAGAACCATATGACGCTGATTACTGGCTACGATCTCCGGCTTCCAGGAAACGGATATTTCGGGACCCAGGAAATGAAGCCCTCCTTTTTCAGAAACAGCGCCATGGCAGTGCTGACGGCGCCACTCCCGGCCAATACCATTCCGGCGATCCGGGCCATTCGGAGCAGTGGAATCCCGATGGCGTTGTCCATGTGCATCGACGAGAACGCTTTCCCGCGGGAGACTCTTGCGGAGGCCCTGAACAATACAAGGATCCTTTTCGCAAACGAAGGGGAAATCGCCTATATTCGGGGAATGTTCGGCATGAAATCCATTACGGAGCTGTTTGAAAACGGCATAACCCGCTGCATTGTTGAAACCCTGGGTGCGGCGGGCAGCCGAGTATATGCCTGGTCACCGGAGGGAATCAAGACAGTGTCCGTTCCCGCGGTTCCGCCAAAGACCAGGGAGGTGGAAACGGTGGGCGCCGGAGACGGATATGTTTGCGGTTTCCTGTATGGGCTCCGAAAAGGAAAAAGCATGGCCGATTGCGCAATGCTTGGCGGTTGCCTTTCTTCGTTTGTACTGGAAAAAGAAGGAAGCGTCAGCAATTTGCCGACGGAAGAACAGCTGCTGGAGCGATTCCAGGGGGCCATCTGAAGGGAGCGAAGAGTATGGATTTGTTTGAGAATATCAAAAACGGGAAAAAGGTGCTGATTGGAATGATCCACTGCCTGCCGATTCCCGGAACGCTGGGTGGCAGCGCCACGCTGGGGCAGGTCATTCAGCGGGCGGTGGAGGATGCTAAAGTGCTGGAGCACAGCGGGTTCGACGCGGTCATGGTGGAAAATGAAGACCGGGCCCAGGCACCACATATGACAAAGCTGCAATTCGCGGCAATGAGCATGGTCGCGCGGGCTGTCAGGGAGGCTGTTTCCATTCCTATGGGACTGTGCCTGGGCTGCCTGAATTATGAGGAGGCTATAACTATCTGTAAAGTGGCGGGGGGACAGTTTATTCGCGTACCGATTTTTGTGGATACGGTGATGAACTATCACGGGATCATTGAGCCCTGCAGTGCGGATGTCCAGGCCTGCCGTACAAAGCTGGGTGCTCAGGACATCCGCATTCTGGCCGATGTGCAGGTGAAGTATTACTATATGGTCAACCCACAGATCACGGTGGCACAGTCCGCCGCCTGGGCGGAGAAGCAGGGAGCGGATGCCGTGATCGTTACCGGCCTGCGTTCCGGGGCAGAGACTTCGCTGGAGGACCTGCGCGATGTGAAGAGGAATGTCCATATCCCGGTGGCCGTTGGCAGCGGGGTAACGAAGCAGAACATTGTGCGGCAACTGGAGGTGTCGGATATTATGATCATCGGTACAACACTGCGCTATGGCGGGAAAATGTCGGAACCCATTGACCCGGAGCGGGCTGCGGCCATTGTCGCGGCCGCTGGAGGAAAGACATGAGATACAGAACGTTAGGCGCTACCGGGTTCCGGGTTTCGGAAATCGGTCTGGGCGGCGAATATCTGGAAGGACGCACACCCAGCGAGGTATGCAGTGTAGTGGACGCAGCGATGGAAGGCGGCATTAACCTGCTGGACTGCTTTATGTCGGAGCCCAATGTCCGTACAAACCTGGGCCTTGCGCTGAGAGGCAGACGGGAAAAAATGCAGATTCAGGGCCATTTCCGCTCCATCTGGGCGGACGGACAGTACGGGCGCACCCTGGATATAGCCTTAATCAGAACTTATTTTGAGGATTTGCTGCGCCGACTTCAGACGGATTACATTGACATCGGCATGATCCATATGATCGACAATGAGCAGGAATATGAAGCGCTGTTTCATGGACCGGTCATGGAATACGTGCAGCGGCTCCGGCAGGATGGCGTGATTCACTCCATTGGCGTCAGTTGTCACAATCCAGTTACGGCGATGAAAGCGGTAAAGACTGGCCTTGTAGATGTGCTGATGTTCAGCATCAACCCGGCCTATGATGTCCTCCCGGCGGATGCACCTAGACCCCGAAGCCTGGATTCCCGGTTCTTTGATAATGTGGATTCCCTGAACGGGCTGGATCCCACCCGCATGGAGCTTTATCGATGCTGTGAGTCCCGGAATGTGGGCCTGACGGTCATGAAATCTCTGGCCGCCGGTGCGTTGCTGCGGGAGGAAACGTCTCCCTTCGGTAAGGCATTGACGGTTCAGCAGTGTATGCACTACGCGTTGACCAGGCCTGGCGTGTCCAGTGTTCTGGTAGGAATGCAGACGCCAGAGCAGGTTGCGGACTGCCTACGGTATGAGGAGATGGACGCGCAGGAACTGGACTATGCTTTCCTGTTTGCAAAAAGCCCGAAGTTCACAATGGAGGGCCGGTGTATGTACTGCAATCATTGCCTGCCCTGCACCCAGCACATTAATATTGCCCAGGTCAATAAATACCTGGATATGGCGGAACTCCACGGGGTAACGCCGACGCTCCGTGGCCACTATGAGGCTCTGGAGCACAGGGCAGGGGAGTGCGTCGGCTGCGAGGTCTGCCAGAGCCAGTGCCCGTTCCAGGTGAAGATAGTGGAACGGATGCGTCGGGCAGAGGAACTTTTTGGCAGCTGATGTTTTTCAGCAAAACTTTTGGGGACGGTGAGATATTTTCTCCCGTCCCTTTGTCCTTGCCTGAACAGAGCATTACCCGATATAATACTAATTATTAGGTCTCGTCTGCAAATGCAATTCTTCCGGCGTTTCCAAAAAATGTTCAATATTTTGCTTCTGAGCAGTAAAAAATGCTCCGAAGCATAGCACTTCGGAGCAAATATGGTGCCGGTGGCGGGGGTCGAACCCGCACGAGTTATTAGCCCAACGGATTTTGAGTCCGCCTCGTCTACCAATTCCAACACACCGGCAGATATATTTCTTTACACCCGGATAAGCATCCCCCAGAATTGGGAGGGATATGCAGGAGGGATGTGAAAGGCAAATGAAAAACAGAATCCGAAAAACGCTTGATTTTCCAGGACTTTTCCCAACACCGGCGACAGATGGCGAAGAGATTTTTGAGTCCAGAAAAGTATTTGGAAGCCAGATGCAACCGTCGGAAACTGATAGAAACCTGTAACCGGAAAAAACATCTGCAAATCAACGACTATTTCCATTCCTTCCAAAAATTCAGCTCCAGAAGTCCACCACCGGTTGTGCATGAAAAAACGCAGTTGATAGAAATCTGATAGACGGAGGCAGTTCATGCACAAATACAAAACAATCAGCGGTCATTACGATACCGCCTATAACCTTGCCCATAACAACCGTCACTTTCTTCCCCGAAATGTGGATGCGGAAAGGGTTTTCCAAAATGATTACTGCGTAGCCGCCGGGCAGGCAGCCGGGCTTGACTGGACAGCACCACATCATATTTCCGAATTCTGGAAATCCTATAAAGCCCTCAATGATGCCTATTGGTCTGAACGGAATCTTTCCCAATTAGAGTCTGACCGCATTTACCGGGAACGAATGGCACATCTGCGCCGATACTGCCGCAAAATATATCCGATTCCCCATAGTTTTGCGGAAGCTCTGGTAACGATGCTCCTGCTGCCGCTTCTGATTCCCTGCGGCATTTACCTGAGCCATGCGCAAAAGCAAACCGTTGAGGAATGGAAAGCCTGGAATCACGAACAATGGCTGAAAGACATGACCTTCCGGGCGGCAAAGCTTTCCATGCGGGAAGCTCTGTCCCAAGAAGATTTGGCGAGCGGTTCTCATCACCTGCAAATCATGGATAAAACAGTCTCAGATCTCGGCAAGCTTGCCAGCGAAAAAGCGAGCCAAGTGCAGCCAATGACATCTGTGTAGAACTTCTTAGCAAAGTCATAGCCGCCGTGGTTATAGAAGTAGGCGGAGTTCACATCGAAGACCAGTTCTCCAAACTTCTCCGCATCCGCTTTCAGACCACAGGTGGAGATGGTGCCGGAGGCTACCAAACAATCAAACATTGCAGTGTAGTCGCCTGACGGGGATTTGAAATGGACATTCATCGGTGTCCGCTCTAGGACAATATCTTGATTTACATAACTTTCTTTCTGCCGCTCATTGTGAGCCTGTGCGTTGCTCACCTTGGCGGCTGTCATCTTTGCATTTCTTGCGCTGGTACGATCAATACCGTCGCCTCCTGCCATAGGCAAAGTACCTCCTGAGACGAGATTTGTCAAGGGTATTCTCTTCTCGAAAATACAATTTCAAAATCATTATATGAATGAGTCAGCCCTCTTCCGGGTCTGACTCTTTTTTCTTAAAGACTTATACAGTCTTAGTTTCGATTGCAGGACCCTTTTCCCCACTTAATACTTTAAGCGGTATTATGGCCTTGCAAGAAAGAAATGAGGTGAACAATTATGAGCATTACA
>ERZ1034976.2398-NODE-2398-length-12856-cov-43.803922_pt1 | contig 12856 bp, 9 predicted proteins | sample MGYA00520623_ERZ1034976 | MGnify/ENA primary metagenome ERZ1034976 (study PRJEB33766, sample SAMN09781774) | gut metagenome | biome: gut microbiome | host: Homo sapiens | place: Madagascar | study: EMG produced TPA metagenomics assembly of the PRJNA485056 data... | reverse complement strand
CATGCATTTTTGGGGTGTTAACTGTTAACCTGTTAACCCCTCGCTCTTTTTTCCCGTCTCTATGCTTTGCGGGGCGCAAGTCATAGAATTGCGGGGGAGAAACTATGAGTTAGGATTCTTAACACATTTCAGCCTCATGAAAAGCCTCATGAAAAGCTATATAAAAGCCTCATAACAGCCTTCATTTAAGCCTCTGCCCCGCCATCATTTATGCCTCTGCCCGGTCTTCATTTAAGCCTGAAAAACAGCAGAAGAGCCTCTTATTTTGCTACTGGGAATACGTAATATTCTCTGTCTACATCGTAATCCAGAACCCACTGGTCAATCATCACATTGTCATCTAAAGCCTTGATGGTTACGTTGTGACTGCCGCCAGGCAGCGTAACATAGAAACTCTTCAGCGTCTGGCCGCGCCACAGGTCAAACTTCCAGTCCTTAGAGTTGTAAACCTCCTTCAACTGGCAGATTACCGGTTCGCCACGGTCTATGCTCACACTCACCCTCATATCCTTTACAGCGTTAAGGAAGCAAGGAACCACGGCGATGGTGAAACGCGCATCGCCGCTCTTGTCGCTGTAGAAATCATAGCTCAGACTGGCTCCCTTCGGCAATTTCACAGCCTTGCCGCTGTGGCCTAAAAGCGGACGGACGGTAATCTTCTCGGTTCCTCTTACCTCAGCCTGGGCAAGTGGCGATTCGGTAGCCTTGCTCCATTCCCAGGCATTCTTGGCAATGATGTCGCCGGTAACTACAGAGAGCGGCTTGAGATCGTTGCTGCGGTCGAAGGCATCAGCTTTCAGTCTCTTGATGTCGGCAGCAGGCAGTGTGCCCGGAATCTGTGGAGCCTGCATCTCTGCGCCGTTGGTAAGGATGAAATCCTTCCATTTGCCGTTTCTGATGCGGCTGTAGTAGGCATTGAGCTGCTTCAGTTTGTTGTAAGCATCGATGCTCACAGCTGCTGCAGCCTTTGCCTCATCGTCTTTATTAAACAGTCCCGGACGGGCGATGTGTCTTGCTTCCTGTGCCTCCAGCTCCTTTTCGGCTACGAAGGCTGCCAGAAATATCGGATATTTCACTACCTCGAAGAAACAGTCTTTCTGGTTCTGAGGCAGCATGCGCTCGATGGATTCTGTCTTCGCCTTCAACAGATCGTAGCGGTAGAGGAAACGCTCCAGTTCGTTGCCGAATTCGCCTGAATGGAACTTTGTATCGCCGTAAGGCATCGCCATATAAGCGGAATGGCGGATGCTGGTAAGACGGTAATATTCTTCCATCAGAGGCATGATTTTCCTGCCTGTAATGGCGCCAAAGTATGCGTTGAGAGTGTTCTGGATATACGTCTTGCAACCCGCTTTCAGGGCGTTTTTATTCCACGCCAGATTCATCATCATGGCTAGCTGGAAGGTTGACTGCTTCGGATTGGTAATATTGGCTATCCAGGCGCAGTCTTCGTCGTTATGCGCCTCAGAGCGGTGCGATTTGCCGCGCTGGGCATTCTTGCTCTCCAGATAATCCTTGCTGTTGAGCATTTCGAGCAGCAGGCCCGGCGAGAGATTGCTCATCTCCATCTGTGCATCCGAGCAGACCAGCTTCACGTTCTCGATGGTTTTGCGGTGTTTCTTCTTGTGCTTCTTGCCCACAAACTCCGTTACCTTGTAGTTTTCCGCCACGCAGATGTCGAAACTGTCTACCACAGCCTTGTTGTAAGCAGCCTCGTGTTTGCCGTCTACCTGCCACAGCGTATTGGCTCTCAGGCGCAGCATCAATCGGGCGATGCGGCTGTAGTTCTGCGGCTTCATCCACTGGCTGTTGTTCAGGGCAAGTCCTCTGAATTCTATTCTCGGAATCTCTATCCACTGCTGGTCAACGGGGGTGTAGAGACTCTTGCGCTGAGCAGGCTGCAGGTCGTTCCATGCCATCAGAGGCGAAACGCCAGCCAGTTCAGAGAGTTTCATGATGGCGTAAGCCGTTCCGCGGGCATTGCTGCCGATTACGACGACCTTTTTTTTCCGCGTCCCGATATAAAAAGCATCCTTTCCGGTGATAATAAGATGCAGGGGCGCACCGAGCTTTTCTACTGCCGAAAACTCCTTGTTGGAGAGCTGGTCGAGCTGGTAAATCTGTATCGGCGCACCGCTTTTCTCTTTCGCTTCGAGTCCGGTCACGGCCTTCATGTCGCCCGCAAACTCTTTGAGGGCAATTTTTACTACAGGCGAAATGATAGAGTTGGTGGTATAAGATACTCTTCCGTAACCGTCGGTCCAGTAAACGTTGGGTGCTGCAGCCTGAGTTTCCGTCTTCTTCACTTTGGTTTCGGTCAGCGCGTTGGCATTCTGGCTAGAGAAGCAGGCCAGAGCCAAGGCAACGCCTAATATAATCTTTTTATATTTCATTTTTCTTCCGTTTTTGTCTGTTCGGTTGTAGATTCGCTTTTTGCTGAAACTACACATTTCTGCAATTTGCAAAGATACATAAAAGTGTTTAATATCTGAAATTATTTAGTTTTTATTTGCTTATTACATTATTTATTGTTACTTTTGCACCAAACAAATAAAAAGAAATGATGACATTATATCCAAAATTGATTGAAGAGGCGCTTGCTACGGTGATTTATCCAGGCACCAAGAAGAACCTCATAGAGAGCGAGATGCTGGCAGATACGCCTAGCATCAATGGTATGAAGGTGAAGGTGGTTCTGCTCTTCCCTCGTGATACGGACCCTTTCCTCAAGAGTACGGTGAAGGCGGCTGAGGCTGCCATCCATTATCATATTTCGAAAGATGTGGAGGTGGAAATCGTTACTGAGTTCAAGTCGGCTCCTCGTCCTGAGGTGGGAAAGATGCTGCCACAGGTGAAGAACGTCATCGCTGTGAGCTCTGGTAAGGGTGGAGTAGGCAAGAGCACCGTTTCTGCCAATCTCGCCATCGCCTTGGCTAAGTTGGGCTATAAGGTAGGCTTGCTCGATACGGATATCTTCGGTCCTTCTATGCCTAAGATGTTCGGTGTTGAGGAGGAGCGTCCTTATTCTGTTCACAAGGATGGCAGAGACCTCATCGAACCAGTCGAGAAATACGGCGTGAAGCTCCTGAGTATCGGTTTCTTCGTAAGTCCTACTACGGCTACTCTGTGGCGCGGCGGAATGGCTTGTTCTGCCCTGAAGCAGCTGATTGCTGATGCTGACTGGGGTGAGTTGGATTACTTTATCCTCGATACGCCTCCTGGCACAAGCGATATTCATCTTACGCTGCTCCAGACGCTTGCCATTACGGGTGCAGTTATCGTAAGTACGCCTCAGCAGGTGGCGCTTGCCGATGCGAGAAAGGGTATTGACATGTATCAGAATGATAAGGTGAATGTGCCTATCCTCGGTCTTATCGAGAACATGGCTTATTTTACGCCTGCCGAGTTGCCTGAGAACAAGTATTATATCTTTGGTAAGGAGGGTTGCAAGAATCTCGCTAAGGAGATGAATGTGCCTCTGCTCGCCCAGATTCCTATCGTTCAGAGCATCTGCGAGGGTGGTGATGATGGTGCGCCTGCTGCTACCAAGGTTGATTCCATCACCGGTCAGGCTTTCCTGAGCCTTGCCCAGAGCATCGTGACAGTAGTGAACCGCAGAAATGCCGAGAAGGCTCCAACCAAGATTGTAAGTACACACTAAGTAGTAAATATCCTATTTGATAAGGGTATAAAATAAAAAGCTAGGATTGCCCTCAAGCAGTCCTAGCTTTTTTTTATCAGAGGAGTTAACAGGTTAACAGTTAACAGCTGTTTTTTGCATGGTCACCCCCGAAATTATTCATTGTACATTATCCATTCTCCACAATTTCTTCTGCCTCATCCTCTTCTTCAGCTACTTCAGCTGTAAGGTTGGCCTTGAGTCTTGCTGAGCGAAGTTGTTGCCTGAAAACCAGGCAGGTAGCGAGGAAATAGACGCCGGTTTGTATCCAGAGTGCTCTGAATTCCGGCAGAATATCTGAGAGCGAAGCGCCCATACTGCTGATTCTGAGGAACCCACGGATGCCGAAAGTGGATGGGAAAACCCACGAAAATCCTTGCCAGAAGGCTGGAATATTGCTCAGTGGCCATGAAACTCCCGTCATAAAAAGCAACGGAACGGAGGTAAATACCACCAGAAGCATTACATTTTCACGATATCTTACCAGACATGACAGCATCAAACCGAAGAAAATGCACGATAGGATATAAGGAAAGAGGAAACCAAGAATGGTGGTCCACGTTACCATGCTGACAAATCCAAACAGTTTAGGAACTACCAGCGTAAGATACATTCCCATCACGGCATAAACCATGAAATAAACCAATGCCTTGCCGAAAACAATGCGGAAAATACCGCCATAATGCTCGCTTACCGGTATGAGTTCGCGGTTTCTGTTGAGTTCTCTCGAAGTTCCCGCTGCCATTCCTATGCCCAGCAGCATCGTCTGCTGCAAGATAAGAACCAGAACAGCCGGCAGAATGGCATTTCCGTAACCTCCTGTCGTGTTGAATATCGGAACCTCATCAAAGGCGAGCGGCTCGGTGGTAATCTCATCGTCTCTATCCGTAAATCCTCCAGCCTGTGTTATCTGGATGCCCGAGTTGATGTGGCTGGCTACGGCTTGCGAGGTCTGATAAATCGCCTTGTAGGTCAGCATCAGACTCATATCGCAGTAAACTCCCACATGCGCCTGTTCGCCCCGGTTCAGTTTCGTATCGAAGTCGGCAGGGAAGTAAAGGATTCCGTGAACCGCCTGTCTGCGCACCAGTTCCTTCGCCTCGTCCAGACTGTTGCAGTAATAGGTAGCCTTGGCATCTGGCGAAGCATCATAATCGCGGATAAACTCGCGAGAACTGTGACTGTGGCTCAGGTCCACAATCGCCGTATCCACTTCTCTCACCACCTCGTTGTTGTAAATCCAAGAGTAGAGCAGCGGATAACCCAGCGGCACCAGAATACAGAAGATGAGCACACCCTCATCGCGGAAAACATTGCGCATTTCCGTCTTCCAGATATAGCACATGTCCCAGATACCATTGATAATCTTATATAATAAACTACTTTTCTTCATTACGGTAAGTATTTATATACCAGCATTGCCTTCTTGATGTTCCAGACGGTGAGGATAGGCAGGGCGCAGAACAGCATCATTGCGCCCCAGTGGAGCACAGCATCGCCCATCGGGAAACCATTGAAGATGTTCATCTGGTAAATCATATAATAGTGGCGCATCGGGAAGAGCTGACCGATAGACTGGATCGGTGAATCCATCGAGAAGAGCGGATAGGTGGCTCCGCAGATGGAGAAACTCACCACGCCCCATAACGAACAGATACTCATCGACATGCGCAATGAAGGCATCAGTCCGAAGGCAAAGATGCCGAAACACTGGCAGGAGAATACGCTCAGAATGCCTAACAGAATGATAGGAAGCGCGCCGCCCGGATGAGGGAACTGTAATACATAATAGATGTAGAATTCGAACAGCAGGAAGATACTCAGGAAGATGAGCGTCTGTGGCAGCATCTTACCCGCAATGGCGAGATAAGGATTGTTGCCTGCCATCCGCATCCAGTCTCTTGCCCGGTTGAACTTCAGTTCCGTACCTATAGAATAAGGTGTAATCAGGAAGATGAACAGCATGATGAGTCCCGGCACCATTACGCTCGAAAGATAATAGTTGTAGTTGGCGTATGGGTTGCCTATCATGTGCAGATCTACGGCGATAGGCTGTAGGAAGGTCATGATTTCATCATTTGTCTTTCCCAGTGCCGAAAGTTTCGCCATTCCTGCCGCCGCACCTCCCAGGGTAGAAATGGTTTTCAGATCGCGGAAGAGCAGGGAGCCGGCTGCCAGCGATACGCTGCTGTAATAGAATGAAATCTTAGGCTGCTTCTGTGCCATCAGGCCTGCCTCCGTTCCGTCAGGAATCAGCAGGAAAGCGTAGATTTCGTTCTTCTGGATAGCATGTCTTGCCTCTGCCATGTTCTCGTAATGAGCCACTACCTTGGTGGTCTGGAAGGCATCGAGCTTATGTACCAGCTGGCGCGATGTAGCCGAGTTGTCCTGATCTACTATGCCCACAGGCATGTCGGTAGGCACTCCTCCCTTCATCAGCGTGGTGAAGAAAATCACCACCACGATGGGGAAGATGACCATGCAGAAGAGATAAATGGGATTCTTCCACATGATGCCGCATTCTCTGAGGGCTATATGATATAATTTCTTAAACATAGATGTTATTTAATGATGAGTGACATTCCTGGGCGCAATCCCTCAATCTTTGTGACAGGGCGGGCCTTCACCTCGAATGTCTTGCGGTCGTAGTCGCCATTATCCTTGGTTGCCTTCCAGGTAGCGTAAGAGCCCTGGTCTTTCAGGTAGTAAACCTTCATCTTGATGTCCTTGTTGAAGGCAGGAACGTAAGCGGTGAACTCATCGCCCTTGTTCAGACCCTTGAGATGATCTTCGCGAACATTGAAGGTTCCCCACATATCGCTCATGATAGAGATGCTCATGATAGGAGAGCCGAGACCTACCAGCTCGCCTACCTTAGGATAGACATTGCTTACCTCGCCCTCGCACTGAGCCACCTGAACGGTTTCTTTCAGAAGATTCTTCACTACATCCACTGCGCTCTTCGAAGCCTGGGTGTTGTTGGCAGCCATACGCTTCTCCTGCTCGCGGGCTCCGTTCTTCGCCATATCGTACTGACTTCTGGCAGCAGCCACCTGAGCCTCTGTAGCCTTATAGGCTGCATAAGCCTCATCGCGCTTCTGACCGCTGATTACGCCCTCGTTGAAGAGGTTCTGCATGCGGTCGTAGGTCTTCTTGGCGATGGTTGCGGCAGCTTCAGCCTGCTGAACCAGTTGGAAAGCGCCCTGAATCTGCTCCTTGCGTGCACCTGCATCCGTCAGGTCCTTCATCGCCTCGGCTGCAGCGTTGGTAGCCTGGAGCATCTGTTCCTGCGATTTCATTTCCGGCACTTCGAGGATGGCGAGCGTATCGCCCACATGAACGTAATCGCCTTCCTGAACGCGGAGTTCTACCACGCGTCCTGGCAGTTTGCAGGATACTCTGTATTCTGATACTTCTACCTCGCCCTGGATGGTGTCATCCTTCTGTTCCAGGGTGAAGAAACCGATGACGCCTACGAGAATGACTACTGCTGTAAAACCGATTACAGCGAGCAATATGTTGTTATGCTGTGATTTCTTAGACATTTGCTTAATCTGATTTTAAATTTGTTTTTATAAATATTTTAAAGAAGAAACCGGGGAAAAAGTCCCCCCGTTGAGCCCCCGTTAAATCCGATTCCATCGGATTTCCTCCCGGTGCTGTTCTTTACTGCAGGATACCCAGCGCCTTGTTCAGCCCTACCTGAGTCAGCTTCACGTCGATTTCTGCATCAATCTTCTGGCTCTGTGCTTTCTGCCAGGCAGTCTGTGCAGCCATCACGTCAGTAACCTCCATCACGCCTTCCTTGAAACCGAGGTTGGCGCATCTCAGGTTCTCTTCGGCACTGGCGATATTCTTCATTGCCATGTTGAGCTTCTTCTGGGCTTCCTTTACCTTAAACTGGTTCTGGGTAATCTGCAGATGAATCTTCTCTCTTGTATCATCCAGGTTCATCTGGGCGATATTGCTGGCAGCCTTGGCGGCTCTCACCTTGTAGGCGCCGTCGAACCAGTTCCATACCGGAACATGAACCATCACGCCTACGTTCCAGACTCCGGTAAACTTCTTCTGGAAACCATTGAATACGTTCGGGTTCGAAATCATGTAGCCGCCCGTCAGCATGACGTGAGGCAGATTGACGGCGCGAACCATATTGGTAGCTTCTTTAGAGATGTCGAGCGCATTCTGCAGCATGCGGAGCTCCGGACGGGTGTTCATCGCTGAATCCTGTGCGCCTACTCTCTGCTGCTCGGTGTCAACAGGAGTTCCTGATAAAGCCAGGGTTTCCTTATCTTCATCGGCAAGTGTGATTTCCTGGTTCATCGGAATGCCGCAGAGCTGGCAGAGCAGCATCTTCGACAGCGCGAGTCCGTCTTCAGCCTGGGTAATCTGCATCTCAGCCTCGTTCACCTTTACGTCTACCTTCAGTCCGTCTGCCTTGGTGGCAACTCCCTGCTGAATCATCTTGTGAACATCCTCGTTCAGTTTCTTTACGAGGTCGCGGTAGCTGATGGCGAGTTTCTGTTTCTGCTTCAGCGAAACGGCGAGCCAGTAAGCCTGGTCTATGCTGTAGAGCGTGCTCTGGGTCTGCTGGTCGAGATCATTCTCTGCAATCTGTTCTCCGATATCGGCAATCTTGTTGGCTGCAATGATGGCTCCACCCATATAGATAGGCTGGCGAACCATCACGCTTCCTGCCCAGATGTTGCGGGTGTCGGTGCGGAATGCATCTACCAGTTTCTCTCCCAGCGCATTGCCTTGCTGCTGCAGGGGTCCCAGTTTCTCATTCATCAGTCCGCCTATCTGTTGTGCCAGTTCCGGGCTAATCATTCCCTGACTGACAAGCTGGCTCATCAGATTGCTGGCTCCTCCCGAGATTCCTCCGGTAACAGTAGAACCGATATTGCTGAATGTTGATTTCTGACCGTCGTTCAGCAGCGAAATTTCTCTGCTGAACCATTCGTAACCGCCTAAAGCATCTACTTTAGGAAGATATTTGGTACGTGCCGATTTCTTCATGTTGTACGCCACGTCTTTCTTGAGCTTCGAGGCATTGAGCTGCTTGTTGTTGCGCAGCGCCATGGCACGGCAACTGTCAAGGCTCAGTGCTTGTGCCTGAGCCCCGGCAGGAATCAATGCTCCCATCAGCATGATAAGAGTTATATATTTTTTCATCCTTTGTTTATAATATTATATAATATTGGATGCAAAATTATGGAATTATTCTTAAACGACAAAGAAATTTTGTTTATCAAATCTTTAAGAATCAAAAAATATATTGCATTGTGGAAAAATAGAACATACCTTCTAGTTTTCCGTATTCCTTTAATCGTCTGTTTCTTAGAAATTCACCCGTTCTGTTTCGCCCCAGGTAGGGTCTACGGTGATACCGATTCCACCACCCGCACTGTCGCCTCCGCCACCAAATCCGTCAGCGATGGAAATCTCGGTATAGGCCATCTTGTTCTGATGGATTTTCAAATCAGCTTTTTCAAAACTCTTTACCACCTTGGCATCGGCATCCAGAAAGCTGATGCTCATCTTGATGTTCTTCTCTTCTTCATGCGGGAAGGTGTAGACGGTAAAGTCTCTGCCGCCATCTTTCATACTGAAATTTTCGGTCTGACGACTGTTTACGCAGCCGAATCCGCTGGTTGCATCCAGGGTACTGCTGCCACCGGTATAGTAGAACTTGATGCTCCTGATTTCTTCGGGAATGTTTTCGTCGGTAATATGTACCTTGAAGGCACCAACTGCTCGCTTCAGATTGATGTCGGTGGTGGCTCCATCTGCCGTTACGCTCAACCGGCCGTAATAATAAAAGGTGTCGGTAAGCTTGTTGCTCGTAAACTTCACCTTCTCGGGTGCGCTGATGGAGCAGTTTCCCTTTCCGTTATGAGCAATTACCACCAGCCGATATTCTCCTTCGTCCAGACTCACATGGGCTGTTCCGAAGCCGTTGTCGGTAGACTGCTGGTTGATTGATTCCAGTTTGTCTTCTCCATCAAAGATTGCAACCGTCAGTCTGGAACATACATCGCCCAGCGCCATCTGCTTGTCGCCAGCTTTGGTTGTCAACAAACTTGTGTCTTCAATTTTCTGCACATGGATAGTTACATTAGCGTTTGCCTCACGTGATTTTCCGGTTGTTTCGTCAATCGAAAACTTCTCGCATGAAGTAAGCGTCGCTACGAGCATCAGCAACAGGGATGCCAGTAACCGATAGGGCTTCTTACTCATAATAGTTCTTATTTACTAGTTGCTCTATGCATTATCTCGGAGTTTCCTCGGGCATAAAGATGTGGCAAATATACGTTTTTTCTCTTTTCGATGCAAGTAAAATCTAATAAATCTTTATATTTTTTGTCATTTATCTGTTTTTTCGTATTTTTGCATCGGTTTTTCTGTATTTACAGAACCGATTTTGCATTATATATATAATAAGGTATAAAAGATACTGTTATGGATAAGAAGATAAAAGCATTGTTTTTTGATATTGACGGCACCTTGGTGAGTTTCAAAACCCACAAGATTCCGCAGAGCACGGTAGATGCCTTGGAGCAGGCTAAGAAGAATGGGGTAGAGGTGTATATTTCTACCGGTCGTCCGCAGCTCCTCATTACTAACCTCGGTCAGATAGAACATCTTATCGACGGTTACATTACCACCAATGGAGCCCGCTGTTTTGTAGGCGATAAGGTGGTGAGTCAGCACGCCATCCTTCCTGAAGATGTAAAGAAGATTATCGAGGCTGCCGACCGTGATGATTATCCGGCAATCGTTGTGGGAGAGCATCATCTTGCTATCCATCATTATACCGACGAGGTTTATGAAATCTTTGCCAAGGGACTGGGGGTGGATTGCAAAATCTTCCTGACCGATGTGAATGAACTGGGAGATGAGCAGATTCTGCAGGTAACCCCTTTCTGTTCGGTAGAGCAGGAGGCGCTCCTGATGCCTACGCTTAGCAACTGCACGTCGGGCAGATGGCATCCTGCCTTTACGGATATTACGGCAGCTGATGCTGATAAGGGCAAGGGCTTGCATGCAATGGCTGATTATCTGGGTTTGAACATAGATGAAACCATGGCTTTCGGCGATGGCGGCAATGATATTTCCATCGTCCGGGAGGCAGGCATCGGTGTTGCGATGGGCAATGCGGGAGATAATCTCAAGCAGATAGCCGATTATATTACGAGTCATGTGGATGAAGATGGTGTTAAGAATGCCCTCCTTCATTTTGGCGTGATTTAAATTCCCAGGTTTATTGACTCCTTTTTTCATAACTCACTATATATAATAAGGTGTAATCCTGATGAAGCTTTTTTGATAGGTAAGTTTCATTTTAGTAAAATAATAAGGGTAAACGTGTCATTTGTTGTGATAAATGGCGTGTTTGCCTTTCTGTTTTTAAAACTTCCCTTTTGTACCCGGTTTTTTCTCGTTATTTACGTTTTGGGAGAATAAATACCAAAAATACTTACGAAAAGTAATAAAATATGCGAAAAATATACATATAGTGCCGTAAGGTTGGTATTTTATATCAAATTGTTTGCTAAAAATTTGTTTAATTAGCAAAAAGTATGTATCTTTGCACCCAATATTTGTAAGTTGTTTAATTTTTAAGAGAGAAAATTACGGTAAAAAGATTGACCATGCTCATGGGAGGGCTCGTTCTTTCAACAGGAATGCCAAAAAACTCTTGGCTGTTCTTCTGATGAGGAACTGATAGCTCACATGGATATATTAGTTCTGATAACAAGTAATATACTTTTGCTATACATGAATTATTGCTAGATGATGTTTCTAATGATATTGTCTAGGAATAATATTAAAGATATAAGGCAAAGTGATTTGCCTCGTTGTTGACCAAGTCAACACTTATATCTCTCTCGTCTTGGGGACTGGCGGTGGCCAGTCCCCTTTTTGAATTTATAAGAGAGATTTCTTGGTTAATGAGGGTGTGTCATAAGTCTGGATAATAGTTGGTGCATAACAGTTGACTACCGCATGCACAACAGGTGTTGTGCATGCGCATATCAGCTGTTATGCAAGCGCACAACAGCTGTTGTGCGACCGAAGATACTGACTGTCTCAACAACATATCCTATCTCTTCCAGCAACATGACCTATCTCTTCCAGCAACATGACCTATCTCTTCCAGCAACATAACCTATATTTACCAACGACACGAAGAGGGTGAAGCATAAACTTATGACACATCCTCTTTATTTGTAGATGAAGTAGCTGCCTCCATCACTCTGGCAATATTTCTTCAGAAGCTGGATAATGTATTCGGCATTCTCGCGAACGTGCTGTTCGTCTCCGTCATATCCGTTGATGAGAACCACCAGATGGGTGGTGTCAATACTCATTTTGGTTCGCTCGTTGTCGCTGGTCGGGGTTCCTACACCACCTGTCTTGTCTCTGTAAACAGGCAGACCTTCTATATTAATCATGCCTCTGCCGATGCCTTCGTAGGGTTCGCCGGCTTTGCCCACACCTAGAGTCAGGGTGTCTCCCTCAAACTTATCGGCATCAAATCCGCCGATGCTGTAGCCGTAGGCTATGCTCGCCAGGTTCACCAGATCCACCAGCGTATCTCTCTGGTAGAGTTCCTTGCCCTGGAGCATTCTGCGGATAAGGGCTTCTGATGCAGGACGGTAGCGTGAAGGATCCTTGCCGCAGGCACGGTACACCTTTCGGGTGGCGGCAATTCCGCTCATCTCTTTCAGGGATTCCGTGGTCAGCGTCTGTCTGTATTTCTCACCGAGCGTATTGATTTCATCCCAAAGTTCCTGACAATAAGGGGTGTTTACCACATTGGCTTCTACGCATGCACCCACAAAGGTGGGACATACCGATTCGATTTCTTCTGATACAATAATTTTCATGATGAATTTCCGTTTTCTGTTAAACCTAACTGATTGATAGGGCAAAATTACGAAGAAATATTGGAATAGCCAAAAGTTCAGTCTATTTATATATATAATAAGGTGTAAAAAAAAACTTAAATGTTTATAACTGTTAAATATTTGGCTAAAGTGAAACTTTTTTGTGAAAAGATTTGGTGGAATGAAAAATAGTTAGTACTTTTGCACTCGCTTTTGAGAAATCAAGCATTTCTCTTAGCGATTAAAGAAAGAGTTCTTTGAAAGATTTTACATAAACAGACAA
>ERZ1034976.2396-NODE-2396-length-12859-cov-19.148704_pt1 | contig 12859 bp, 11 predicted proteins | sample MGYA00520623_ERZ1034976 | MGnify/ENA primary metagenome ERZ1034976 (study PRJEB33766, sample SAMN09781774) | gut metagenome | biome: gut microbiome | host: Homo sapiens | place: Madagascar | study: EMG produced TPA metagenomics assembly of the PRJNA485056 data... | reverse complement strand
CTACTCTTGCCTTAGATTCATTAAGTTCTTCCTTCGCCATCTCTTTAAGTTCTTCATCTGTCTCTTCATCAAGAATAGCAAGACTGTCCTCAATATTCTTCTTACAATTCTTATACTCAGTATAAGTTTCTATAAGTGGTGCAAGACTGCTCTGCTCTTTCATAAGCTTTCTGAACTTTTCCTGATCATTAACTACATCCGGATTACCAAGCTCAGCAGTTATATCTTCATATCTGTTGACTGTATCTTCAAGTCTATCAAACATACTCTGTCACTTTTCCTTTCTTCATCAATTATATACAATTACTTTCTTCCCATAACAACACGGTCAAGACCAGCAAGATCTTTAACGACAGTTATATCCTTAAAACCAGCCTGCTTCATTATATCAGAAACATCTGCTGCCTGCTCTGCTCCTATTTCATAGCACAGATATCCATCATTTTTAAGAAAATCTCCTGCCTGCGTAGTTATCTTTCTGTAAAACATAAGCCCATCTTCCATTCCATCAAGTGCAAGCATAGGATCATGTAATCTGACTTCCTCCTGAAGTCCTTCGATAACCTTAGTTGGTATATATGGAGGATTAGAAACTATTGTGTTAAATGTTATATCATGATTTAATTCTTCAAATAAATCACTTCTCATAAAATCAATATTTTCTGCTTCAAGATTATGTTTATTACTCTGTGCAACATTGAGTGCTTTTTCTGAAACATCAACCCCAAGCACTTTGCATTCAGGAAACTTCTTGGCAAGTGTAATTCCTATGCATCCTGAGCCGGTACACATATCAAGAATATAATCTCCACTTCTTGTCACTTTAATCACTTCACTAACCAGAATCTCTGTATCCTGTCTTGGAATAAGAACATCTCTGTTGACCATATATTCATAACCATAAAACCATGTTTTTCCAAGAATATGCTGAAGTGGTATATGAGAAGCTCTCTGTTCTATATATTCCTCAAACATGAGAAAATTTTCTTCCGACAATAAACTGTCACCATTGATAAGATAAAAAGTTCTTGTCATGCCATTAACAGCAGATAAAAGTTCAAAACTGTCATGCTCTGCATTGTCAATTCCTTTATCTTTCAACATCTGTGTTCCCCAGTTTACGGCCTGTCTAATTGTCATCATATCTACTTATCTTCCAGCCTTTTCTGTTTAAACATAGGAACATCTTCCGGATATTGTTCCTCCGGCTTCTGTTCTGCTTCAAATTCAAATCCTGCAACAACTTCTTCTTCAGATAATTCTTCTCCTTCTTCAGCTTCAGACTGGTTATCTATAACATAAGAAGCTGTATCCATGAATTCAAATCCTTCTATAGCTGATGGATCATCATGTCCATCTTCACCATATCCATATGAATCTTCTTCTGAATCACTATCATCATATGAATTATCATATATAGTACTCTCAGACTCATCACTTACTTCATATACAGAAGAGAAAGTCTCTCTGTCAGTATCATCCATTCCAAACTCTTTTCCAGCCTGGATATATCTTTCTTCAGCAGTCATCTCACTAACAGGCTTTTCTTCTTCCTGTTCCTCTACATCAATTGTTCTTGTCTGTTCATTACCATGAATAAGACTTCCTGATATAGCCAGTTCTGCCTCAGAAGCAACAAGTTCTTCAACAGGATTCTCTGCTTCTGCATAATACTGTGCAAGGAATTCCTTCCAGTCAAATACTTCCTCAACAGCCCTGATAGCAACTTCTATCATATCCATATCAGGCTCTCTTGTAGTAAGCTTCTGGAACCACATTCCTGGCTTGCTTAATGCTCTTACAAATGCGTTATCATTCTTTCCAGCCCATCTTATAACCTCATAAGATACTCCGGCAATGACTGGAATAAGAAGTATTCTGATAACAATCTGTAATGCTGTATTATCAACTCTTATAAATATAAAGAAAATAATACTTATAAACATAACAAAAAATAAAAAGCTTGTTCCACATCTTTTATGATACCTTGAACTGTTCTTGACATTTTCAGGTGTAAGTCTTGCACCATTCTCAATACAGTTGATACATTTGTGTTCTGCACCATGATACATAAAAGTTCTCTTTATATCCTTCATCATTGATATAAGAGAAATATATATAACAAATATAAGCAGTCTTACAATTCCTTCTATAAAATTAAGCAGCGTCTTAGAAACTATGTACTTTGATACCAGCCTTGTTGCAAGATATGGAAGTACCATAAAAAGACCAATTGCAAAAAATATAGACAGAATAACTGTCACAGCCATAAGTACTGACTCAAATTTATCTTTAAGGAGATTCTTGCCTGCTTCATCAAGCTTGGTTTTCTCCTGCTCTGCAGGATCATCATAAAATGATGCAGAATAGTTAATTGTAGAAATTCCTGTAACCAGTGAATCAATAAAATTAACAATTCCTCTTATTATCGGAAGATTAAGCCACGGATGCTTTTCTGTTATAAGCCTGCTCTCTCTAACAACAACTTCAATTTCATTATCAGGTTTTCTGACAGCAATAGAATACTTGTCCTTATTGCGCATCATGATACCTTCAATTACAGCCTGTCCCCCAATTCCTGATGGCTTCATATCACATAACCATACCTTTCTAAAATGTTTTGTATACATTCAAAAAAAGTTGAGGTCCCGAAAAACCTCAACCTTAATTCAAAATTAATTGTTTGATACACCATACTTCTTGTTGAACTTATCAATTCTTCCACGAGTTGATGATGCCTTCTGCTGTCCTGTGTAGAATGGATGGCACTTTGAACAGATTTCTACGTGGATTTCTTCCTTAGTTGAACCTGTTACAAATTCGTTACCGCAGTTACAAACAACCTTTGCCTGATAGTAATCTGGATGGATTCCTTCTCTCATGATTTCACCTCTTTACAAATTATTAAGTATTACAATTGTGAATTCCGCCTTAGGTTCCCTTTCTGTCCCGATGGGACCTATGCGCATTAGACACAATGACCTCTTTATCTGTCATAAACAGCTTTCATATTGTATCACGATGTTATATTATATGCAAGCACTTTTTCAAAAAGTTATAAAAATGTTATAGAAAGAAAGTATACTTTAAATATAATGATTCTTAATTACTGTTCTTACAAGTTCTTCATTATTCTTGGTTTTAACAAAAAGGTCAAGAATTCTCTCTGCTGCCTCATCCGTCTTTAAACCGTTAAGTGCCTTTCTCATAATATCAACAGCTTCCTGTTCTTCTTTGTTAAGCAGTAAATCTTCGCGTCTTGTACTTGACTTTGCTATATCAATAGCTGGAAATACTCTCTTTTCTGACAATTTTCTATCAAGGACAAGTTCCATATTACCCGTACCCTTAAACTCCTCGAATACAACATCATCCATCTTGCTTCCAGTCTCAACAAGTGCTGTTGCCAAAATTGTAAGACTTCCTCCCTCACGCATATTTCTTGCCGCACCAAAGAATCTCTTAGGCATGTGAAGTGCTGCCGGATCAAGACCTCCGGAAAGAGTTCGTCCACTTGCCTGAACTGTAAGGTTATATGCCCTTGCAAGTCTTGTAATACTATCAAGAAGTATTATAACATCTGTCTTCTGCTCAACAAGTCTTTTAGCTCTTTCAATAACCATCTCTGATACTCTCTTATGTCTTTCTGGCAGCTCGTCAAATGTTGAATATATAACTTCTACATTATCTCCAACTATTGACTCTTTGATATCTGTTACTTCCTCTGGTCGTTCGTCAATAAGAAGAATCATAAGATGCATCTCTGGGTTATTCTTAGTTACTGCATTGGCAATCTGCTTAAGAAGTGTTGTCTTACCCGACTTAGGCTGCGAAACAATCATGCCTCGCTGTCCTTTTCCTATAGGAGATATAAGGTCAACCATTCTCATTGCCACTGTACTTGAATTCTTTTCAAGATGAATTCTTTCATTAGGGAAAATTGGTGTAAGGCTTTCAAATGCCGGTCTTTTCTGTGCAACAGAAGGATCCTTACCATTAACGCTTTCCAGATACATAAGTGCCGAAAACTTTTCACCCGATGTTTTCATTCTCTTAGGTCCCTGAATAATATCACCTGTCTTTAAATTAAACTTTCTTATCTGTGACGGAGAAACATATACATCATTCTCTCCGGGAAGAAAATTCTCGCATCTTATAAACCCATATCCTTCTGACAAAACTTCAAGAATACCATCTGCCATAGGCATATCCTGTTCCTGCTTTGACTGCTCCAACCCCTTATGTGACTGTGCATGATAATTATCTTTATGTTCTTCTTTAACATACTGTTCAGACTTCTGATGTGAATATTCTGATGTCTTATGATTGTTCTGTCCGTCAGCTTCATCTTCTGCAACAACACTTGCAACTTCAGCCGGCTCGTTCTTTTCCTCGCCTTCTGCCGCTGCGATAATTGCCTCTATAAGTTCACTCTTTCTCATTGCCGAGATATTCTTAATATTCTTATCCTTTGCAAATTCACGCAATACACTAACTGACAATGTTTCTAACTTTGCCTTCATATAATCCACCTCTGTATTCATCTAAAAATCAATAGGGAAAATGATGCAGAAAACGCATCAAAGATGTATTAATTATACAACATATTATTCTAAAAGAAAAGACTAAAAATGCTTTTTTTAGTCAGAGCAATATGTTATTATATATAATACTGTTAAAAGCACTAATTATTGAAAGGAAGATTAGATATCATGACTAATGCAGAGAAAGCCTTACAGCTCCATGAAGAGTGGAATGGTAAATTTGAAACAACTCCTAAAATGAAGATTCAGACAAGAGAAGATCTTGCTCTTGCTTATACTCCTGGTGTAGCAGAACCTTGCAAGGTTATTGCCAAGGACAAAGAAGCAGCTTATAAGTACACTATCAAGTCTAACACTATCGCTGTCGTATCTGACGGAAGTGCTGTACTTGGACTCGGTAATATCGGTGCTCATGCCGCTATACCTGTTATGGAAGGAAAAGCTGTTCTTTTCAAAGAATTTGGTAACGTTAATGCTGTGCCTGTCTGCCTTGATACACAAGACACAGAAGAAATCATCAAAACTGTAGTTAATATTGCACCTGCATTTGGCGGTATCAATCTTGAAGATATATCAGCTCCAAGATGTTTTGAAATCGAGACAAGACTTAAAGAGCTTCTGGACATACCTGTATTCCATGATGACCAGCATGGTACAGCTATCGTTGTATTAGCAGGTATTATTAATGGACTTAAAGTTACAGGCAAGACTAAGGAAGAATGTCAGGTAGTAGTCAACGGTGCCGGTTCTGCCGGAGTTGCTATCACAAAGCTTCTTCTTACATATGGTTTTAAGCATGTAACAATGTGTGATAAGTCTGGTATCCTTTCTAAGGCTTCAGAAGGTCTTAACTGGATGCAGCAGTCAATGATGGAAGTAACTAACCTTGAGAACAAGACTGGTTCTTTAGCTGATGCACTCCGTGGTGCAGATATATTTGTCGGAGTTTCTGCTCCTAACATCGTTACAGCAGACATGGTTAAGACTATGAATAAAGATGCTATTATATTTGCAATGGCCAACCCTGTTCCAGAGATTATGCCAGATGTTGCCAAGGCAGCCGGTGCCAGAGTTGTTGGTACAGGCCGTTCTGATTTCCCTAATCAGGTTAATAATGTAATCGCTTTTCCTGGCATTTTCAAGGGTGCTCTCGAAGGACGTGCCAGACAGATAACTGAAGACATGAAGCTTGCTGCTGCGCTTGCAATTGCTAATCTTGTTCCAGATGACGAAGTAAGTGATGTTAACATCCTTCCAGAAGCATTTGACCCAAGAGTTGCTGATGTCGTAAGTAAAGCTGTAATCGACCATATTGAGAAGTAATTATGCTTCCATATTATTATTCTGTAAGTGAATATCTTAAAGACACTTATGGTAAGAAATTATACAAATTAAGTCTTTCCGGAAACATGACATGTCCCAACAGAGATGGAAAGCTCGATACAAGAGGATGCATATTCTGCAGCAGTCATGGTTCCGGAGATTTTGCTGTCAGTGATATTGACAAAGCAAAGGAAATAGTATCTAATAAATACTCTGGCACTGAATATATTGCGTATTTTCAATCCTTTACTAACACTTATGCTGATGTAAGTTATTTAAGAGATTTGTTCATGCCGGTAATAGAAAGAGATGACATAAGAATTCTCTCCATCGCAACCCGTCCGGATTGTCTTGATGATGATGTACTCAGTCTTCTCGACGAGCTTAATCATATAAAACCAGTATGGATTGAATTGGGACTACAGACCACTAACAATTCAACTGCCAAGTATATCCGCAGAGGATACAATTTGTCAGCATATGATAATGCAGTTAATAATTTACTATCAATCAGAATTGCACCTATCGTCCATATGATTATCGGGCTTCCAGGTGAAACCATCAGTGATTACACTGCTACCGCAAAATATATTGCTCAAAGCGGTGCATCAGGAATCAAGATATCTTTATTACACATTTTAAAAGATACAGATCTTTATACTGATTATTGCAATGGTTTATTTAATGCCATGACTATAGAAGATTATCTTTATGCAATTGGAGCAATTCTTCCTGTATTGCCTGAAAATATGGTAGTACACAGACTTACAGGGGACGGACCTAAGAACATTCTTGCAGCGCCGTTATGGACCACTGATAAAAAAAGAGTCCTTAACACTCTGCATCATTACCTCAAAGAAAATAAGATTTATCAAGGAAAAGATTTATGAACACTGATTCTACTACATTATACAAATTAATGATTTTATATATGCTGAACAAGGTTAATTTTCCTTTGTCCAATACACAGCTGTCTTCTTTTATGCTGGACAAGCAATATACTGATTATTTTACATTCCAGAAAACTATCAGTTCACTTGTTGAAGATGGATTTATAAGAGGTACCACTCATCAGAGCAGCACCCATTATACCTTAACCAAAGAAGGCGAAGAAACCATTGCTTTTTTCTATACCAAAATCTCAACTGCAATAAGAGATGATATTGAAACTTATCTTGCTGATAATAAATACGAACTAAAGAATCAGGCTGGAACTGTAACTGACTGTTACAAGCTTCCTAATGGAAATTACATTGCACACTGTCAGGTAAAAGAGGGAGATACAACTCTGATTGAGCTTAATCTTAATGTCCCAATTGAAGAGCAGGCGGAAATAATATGCGCAAGATGGCGCGAAAACAGTCAGGAATTATATGACTATATCATTCATAAACTTATGTAAAAAAGCGTTCTGCTGGTAATCAGCCAGTCAGAACGCTTTTATTATTCTTGTATAATTGCAGCACTTTCAGAATCAGTCTCATTTTCTTCCTGTGGCAGTACATATGAATCTATAAGCTGCCATAATTCTTTAAGTCCCTGCTTAGTCTGTGATGAAAAAGGAATAAGAATATCTTCCTGCCTTAATCCAAGTCCTGTTCTTACAGCTTTCACCTGTTTGCTTATCTGGCTTCTCTTAATCTTATCCAGCTTTGTTGCAACAATTACAGGTCTGTAACCGTTATTTACAATCCAGTCATACATCATTCTGTCATTATCAGATGGGTCATGACGGATATCAATCAGTAAGAACACCTGCTTTAACTGGCTGCTTTTTCTTAAATATTTCTCAATCATCTTGCCCCATTTGGCTTTGACAGCCGGACTTACATTGGCATATCCATAGCCTGGAAGGTCAACCAGATACATGCTGTCATTAATATTATAGAAATTAATAGTCTGTGTCTTACCCGGCTGTGATGATGTTCTTGCATATGATTTTCTGTTCATCAATGCATTAATGAGCGATGATTTACCAACATTTGACTTACCTGCAAATGCAACCTCCGGAAATGGTGTTTCAGGAAGTGTGCTTGTAACTCCGACTACTATATCCAGATTAACTTTTTTTATAACCATAACCCGCAAACTCCTTTCATTTAACGCATTAATGCCTGTGCAAATACTTCAATAGCATTATTCACATATATTATATTCATCCCTTCAGTTATCTCTGTGTCAAGTTCTTCAACATCCGACCTGTTATCCTGAGGTACAAAAACATTTGTTATACCCGCTGTCTTACTTGCAAGAAGCTTTTCTTTAAGACCTCCTATTGGAAGTACTTTACCTCTTAATGTAAGCTCTCCAGTCATTGCGACATCTGCTCTTACCGGAATACCTGTAACTGCTGACAATACTGCTGTTGCCATTGTAACACCGGCAGAAGGTCCGTCTTTTGGAGTTGCACCCTCTGGAATGTGAAGATGGAATGCATGCTTCTGGAAATATTCTGCATCCACCTTGTATCTGCCTTTTTCCGTAACAGACCTGATATAAGAAACTGCTATGCTGGCTGATTCTTTCATTACATCACCCATATTACCTGTAAGCTTGAATTCGCCCTTACCCGGCATTGTTATAACCTCTATCTCAAGAGTATCTCCGCCTGCCTGTGTCCATGCAAGACCTCTTACAATACCAACTTCACCCTTTGGATTCTTCTTATCCGGTCTGTATTTAACTTTTCCAAGATAATCAGTAATATTCTTATCTGATATATTAACTGTTTTCTTTACTGACTTATCTCTCGTTCCATCAGGTGTGAATACGCCTGCTTTATACAGCTCGCTCACTGCTTTTCTTACAATCTTTGCAATCTGCCTTTCAAGACCTCTTACACCAGCTTCTCTTGTATACGAATTAATAATTGTTCTTATAACTTTATCAGTGAACTTTACATCAGATACAAGCAGACCATTCTCTTTAATCTGTTTCTTAATAAGGTGTTCCTTAGCAATATGAAACTTTTCATTAGCTGTGTATGAACCAACTTCAATAATTTCCATTCTGTCAAGCAATGGACGGCTTATATTAGACAGATCATTAGCTGTTGCAATAAAAAGCACATTTGACAAATCAACCGGCATCTCTATATAGTGGTCGACAAAATTAACATTCTGTTCGCTGTCTAACACTTCAAGAAGTGCTGCTGATGTATCGCCCTTATAATCACTGCTTATCTTATCAATCTCATCAAGAAGCATGAGAGGATTATTAACTCCGGCATTCTTAAGTCCCTCAATAATTCTTCCAGGCATAGCTCCAATATATGTTTTTCTATGTCCTCTTATCTCAGCCTCATCTCTTACACCACCCAGACAGATTCTGACATACTCCTTGCCAAGTGCCTTTGCAACAGATCTTGCTATGGATGTCTTACCTGTTCCCGGAGGTCCTGCAAGACATATAACAGGTGCTTTTCCACTACCTGTTATGTTTCTTACCGCAAGTGATTCCAGAATTCTTTCCTTAATATCTTTCATTCCATAGTGGTCCGAATCAAGCACCTTTGCTGCATTATCTATATCTTTGTTATCTTCAGTCGACACATTCCATGGTAATTCAAGACATGTATCTATATATGTTCTCTCAACATTAGCCTCAGCATTGTTTCCTGCAAGTGATTTCAGCCTCTTAATTTCTCTTTTAAGTTTATCTTTTACATACTGCGGTGAATCAAGCTTTTCAACGTCCGCCTCATATTCTTCAGCCTCTGTTATGGTTCCTCCATCAAGTTCTTCATTAATCGCTGCAAGTTCTTCTCTTAATATGTAATCCTTCTGGTTCTTATCTACTCTTTCTCTTACAATATTGCCAAGTTCTTCCTTAATTCTGTATGCATTAATCTCATTAACAAGTAATGTTGCTGCAAATGTGTACATCTGCTCATAATCTTCGGCTTCAAGAAACTGCTGTCTCTTGTCATAATCCATCATGAATTCCTGCGCGAATTCCATCATCAGCTTTTCCGCATCATTGTAAGAAAGCCATCTTTTAACTGTATCCTTTGCAAACTTCGGATTAACATGTGCATACTGTGTCAAAAGTTCTCTCATACCTACAATTATGGCTCTCGATACCATTTTATCAGGCTTTTCAAGTCCTCCAATAACACTTACATCTGCAAGCATCATTCCTGACGCTTCTTCAAATCTATTTACAAGTGCCTTTTCAAGCCCCTCTACCTGAACCCTTAAAATTTTGCCTGGCATCTTTATTATCTGTTTTATCTTAGCAATTGTTCCTACTGTATATAAATCTGCTATCCCTGGTTCACTCACCTGCGAATCTCTCTGTGTTACAAGATATATAAGTTCATCAGCTGCCATACTTGCTTCTACAGCTTTTACAGACTTCTTTCTGCTCACGTCAAAGTGCATTACCATCCCAGGAAAAACAGTGACATTTCTTAATGGAATAGCCGGATAATGTCTATCATATTTGTTACTCATATATTCCTCTCTATCTAAAAAAACGGACCGTCCATCATGAACAGCCCGCCTGAATTAATTTCATTACTGTGCTTTTTTAACAGCATCTGTTCTGTATTCTAACAGAGGCTTTGCGTTTCCTTCTACAGCTTCCTTAGTTATTATGCATTTAGCTATTGTTTCATCTGATGGAATCTCGTACATTACTTCATTCATAACAGATTCTAAGATTGAACGCAGACCTCTTGCTCCTGTCTTTCTCTCAAAGCTCTTATGAGCCACAGCCTCAACTGCTTCATCAGTAAACTCAAGTGCAACCTCATCAAGTCCGAAAAGTGCCTGATACTGCTTTATAATAGCATTCTTAGGCTCTTTGAGAATCCTTACCAGAGCAGCTTCATCAAGCGAATCTAACGAAACAACAACCGGAACTCGGCCTACGAACTCAGGAATAAGACCGAATTTGATAAGATCCTGTGGAAGTGCCTTATGGAACATCTCTCCAACATCATCATTGCTCTTTTCCTTAAGTTCAGAATTAAATCCGATTGAACTCTTATCCATTCTTGACTCAATAATCTTCTCAAGACCGTCAAATGCACCACCGCATATGAAAAGGATATTAGTTGTATCAATAGGGATAAGTTCCTGCTGAGGATGCTTTCTTCCTCCCTGTGGTGGAACAGATGCTACTGTTCCCTCTAATATCTTAAGAAGTGCCTGCTGAACACCTTCACCAGATACATCTCTTGTTATTGAAACATTTTCCGATTTCTTAGTAATCTTATCTATCTCATCAATATATATGATACCATATTGTGCTTTTTCAACATCATAATCCGCAGCCTGAATAAGCTTTAAAAGAATATTCTCTACATCTTCACCAACGTATCCTGCTTCTGTAAGAGTTGTAGCATCTGCAATTGCAAAAGGTACATTAAGAAGTCTTGCAAGATTCTGTGCAAGAAATGTCTTTCCTGAACCTGTTGGTCCGAGCATAAGAATATTACTCTTCTGTAATTCTACATCCAGATCAGACTGTGACATTATTCTCTTATAATGATTATAAACAGCAACCGCAAGAACTTTCTTTGCCTCGTCCTGTCCAATAACATAGTCATCAAGGAATTCTTTTATCTGCTTTGGCTTAAGCAGGTTGATATTCATTCCATCAACCACTTCTTTTGCATCTGCCTCTGTTTCAAATTCTTCATCAAGGATATCGCTGCATATTTCTACACATTCATCACAAATGTAAACGCCATTATGTCCTGCAATCAGCTTTTTAACCTGATCCTGTGTCTTATTACAGAATGAGCATCTAAGCTTCTCGTCAATATTTCTGCCTGCCATACTATCCTCCAAATCACTATAAATCCTTTAAATAAAGGTTCGCTTATCACACAAAAACAAGGGAGACACCTGCAAATGTATTATCTGCAGGCATCTTCCTTATCATAAGCAATTATTATCTCTTCTCTACAACACTGTCGATAAGTCCATATGCAACAGCTTCCTGTGCTGTCATATAGTTATCTCTCTCTGTGTCGCGTGAAATCTCTTCAACTGACTTGCCAGTATTAGCTGCCAGTATTTCGTTTAACTTATTTCTTGTCTTAAGTATATTCTCAGCAACGATTCTGATTTCAGTTTCCTGACCTCTTGCACCACCTGATGGCTGATGAATCATAATCTCTGCATTAGGAAGAGCAAGTCTCTTTCCCTTAGCACCGCCTGAAAGAAGGAATGCGCCCATACTTGCAGCCATACCTATACAGATTGTAGAAACATCACACTTGATGTACTGCATTGTATCATATATAGCAAATCCTGCTGATACAGAACCTCCCGGGCTGTTAATGTAGAAATGTATATCCTTGCTCGGATCTTCTGCTTCAAGGAATAACATCTGCGCTACCACAAGATTAGCAGAAACATCTGTTACCTCTTCTCCTAAGAATATAATTCTGTCTTTAAGCAGACGTGAATAAATATCATATGATCTTTCGCCTCTGCTGTTCTGTTCAATGACATAAGGTACAAAACTCATTACACAACCTCCAATATACTAAAATGTTTCTTTAAGATTCAATTACTTTTCAACAACTGATCCTACGATAACATCTACAGCCTTCTGAATTGCAAGATCTTCCTTAATCTGCTTCTTCTCATAGTCTCCCATGAATTCCTTAATCTGATCAAGTTCCATCTTGTATGCTTCAGCCATCTTCTTTAACTCTGCTTCGAAATCTTCGTCTGAAGTCTCAATATTCTCAGCCTTAACAACTGCTTCAAGAACAAGTCTTGACTGAATTCTCTTAACAGCCTCTGGCTTCATTTCTTCCATAATCTTATCAGCTGTCATGCCTGTGTACTGGAAGTACTGATCAACTGATAATCCCTGCTGCTGTAATCTCTGAGCGAAATCCTCAACCATTCTGTTAACCTGTGTATCAACCATAGCATCTGGAATATCCATCTTAGAGTCTTCAATAATCTTAGCTATTGCTTCGTCTTCCTGCTTAGCCTTAGCTTCTCTTGACTTTCTGTCAGCAATCT
>ERZ1034976.2394-NODE-2394-length-12870-cov-21.925556_pt1 | contig 12870 bp, 7 predicted proteins | sample MGYA00520623_ERZ1034976 | MGnify/ENA primary metagenome ERZ1034976 (study PRJEB33766, sample SAMN09781774) | gut metagenome | biome: gut microbiome | host: Homo sapiens | place: Madagascar | study: EMG produced TPA metagenomics assembly of the PRJNA485056 data... | reverse complement strand
GCTTGGTATCAGCAGCAGCGTTATCTTTCTCAAGCTGCAGTAACAATGATGATTTAGGTGGTGGCGCAGGTACACAGTCACAGGTTGATGGCTTCTATATGACATTGGCTATCCAGACTCCTACCAGCAATGGTACAAGAACAGTACCTGGTGCAGACAAAACTACATCAGCTTCAACTGAAGAGCAGACTGTAACCAAGGGTACATTCTTCTTGGTTGACCAGAAGGGTAGTGTTGCTTTCAGCCGCTACGTAGATAGCTCATCTAAAAATGAAGATGAAAAATGGAATGGAGCAAACGAGTCACAGACTGGCACTAAGCTCATTAACATTAAGGTTGATCAGGTCGTAGCAGGAACAACCTATAAGGTTTACTTCTTGGCAGGTGATAACAAGGTTCCTGAGAAAACAAACCCTACAACATACGTATTTACAGCAGCATCAAAGTTTGCGAACCCATTTGCAACAGATAATAACTTTGCTATGTTCAACCAGAATGATGCAAATGTTGATGGTAATGGATACACCGTTGTTTTCACCAAAGATAATAAGGACAAGGCAAACCCTGCAACTGTAAAGTACACCAAGGGTTCTGTAGTAAAGGAGAAGGCTCCGATTGCAATTGAGCGCATTACCGCTCGTATCGACGCTCCTACTTCTGGTGTAACAAATATCACTGCAACTTATAGTGGTGACAAAGAGCTTACTGAGGCTGTAAAGGAAGCAATGAAGGATGCAAGAGATAAGGTTAAGGAAATCACATTGAGCAGATATGCGATTGTAAACCTGACCAACAAGGCTAACGTTATGCAGACTTGGAGCAATAGTGCACTTTCTATCCCTGCTGATATTACAATGTGGCAGCCAACAACATCATTTGGTGGAGAAAAGCTATTTGCAGACGGTGGTTTCACAACTGTAGCTGCAACTGCACACAACTACGTATTCGAGAACACTTCTACAGACCCTACAAAGATGTACTTCGAGTATAAGGTTACTTTGGATGAAACAAAGTTTAAGAACAAGGCAGGTGAGGTTATGCCAGCAGACTTTACAGATGGTACATTCTATCGCTACAACAACATCATCTTCACAAGCTTTGCACAGATTTTCAATCAGTATGCAGATGTTACAGATATCTTTGGTACAGGTAAGACCGCTGACGTCATGAAGGACGATTTGAAGGCTATTCTCAATATGCCAGCAGGTACAGATAGAGAGACAGCTTTGAAAAACTTCCGCGAGACATACGATATCGAAGTATTCGATAAGGGTTTGACTTACTACCGTCAGAACATCGTTGACAAGAACCTCTTGACAACAGGTCTGCCATTAATCCAGCGCAACACCATCTACAAGTTGACAGTAAACAATGTCTTCAATATTGGTGCACAGGTTCCTAATGGTGAGGATGAGATTGACAAGAAGTCTTTGTTCTACCTCAACGTAACAGTTTCTGTTAACCCTTGGGTTCTCAATACACAGGACGTAGAGTTGGGTGACTAATCCCAATCACTTCGCTTAATCGCAGAAACAGAAAAAAGATGAATGCACCGGGGATGTACCCCATCCCCCGATCTCAAGAGAATTCTTGAAACAACAATACTCTCAATCTCCCGGGGGCAACCCCGCCTCCGGGAGATTACAAAAGAAAAAAGATGATATTTGCCGCCACAGATGGCGGGAACCCCAATCGTGCTGAATCAAGCACCACTCAACAAGAAAACAAAGATGCCGGAGGCTGCCCCACTTCTTACGCCCTACGGCACATTAGATATAAGTATAAGTAAAAGAATCAATAAAATACAAACGATATGAAACATTTCATCATCAAAAACGGTTGCAAAGTGGTTTGTATCTCAGCCATCGCACTCTCTTCGCTTTCATCATGCATGAAAGACGATCTGACGAATTGTCCTGCACCTAAGGTGTCGCTCAAGTTCGATTATACATATAATGTTGAGAACGCTGATGCCTTCTCCCAGGAAGTGAAAAACCTCAACGTCTATGTTTTCGATAAAAACGGTAAATACTTCGATACCTATACGCAGTCAGCCGACAAATTCGAAACGGGTCACAGCATGGACATCACAGACTTACAGGAAGGCAAATACACCTTCGTCTGCCTGGCACGTGACAAGAAACCTACAGGTAGCAGAGCCGACGGTGACGACGAGATGGAGTTCAGCTTCACCCAACTCACACCAGGTGTTTCTACCATCAACGACCTGCAGGAGGAAATGGGAAATAAAGACGGAGAAGCTTCGGTCAACAATAAGAAGTTCACCGCTCTCTACACTGCCCAGACATCTCTCGACTTCAGAGGAAACCAAGACACATACGGCAATCTGAGTCTGATGAAATGTACCAAGACCTACCGCATCGTGATGCTTCCATACGGTAACGACCAAGAGGGATTCGTTGCAGAAAACTTCGACGTAAGAATCAAGGGTTCGGCAGCTCTCCTCGACTACAAGGGAGACAAGGTAAAAGATGCCAATGGCGTAGAACTGAACAAGCCTATCACCTATGTACCTTACAACGAGAAACTGGTAGTAAACTCCAGCGGTAATACACAGATTGAAGGTGAAGAAATCGACAAGGCACTGGTTTACGACCTTTCTTCTTCCAGAATGTTCGAGCGCAAGAACGATGTAAGCACCCGCAACACAGAAAGCACGGAGTACGACGACAAGCGAATCGTAATCACCGACAAGCGCACAGGCAAGGTAATCTTCAACCACTCACTGCCATGGTTCCTCGCTCTCTGCGGCGAGCGCACTGACAAGGGCTGGGAGGATCAGGAATACCTAGACCGCCAGGATCACTACACCCTCGTATTCTACGTTCCTAGTCCTGGTACAGACTACCACATGGATGCAAGAATCAAGGTAAACGGCTGGGTTCTCAATCTACAGAACACTGACCTCGGAACCAAATAAGGAAACAGTGCTACCCACACTGTATAGAGAGAAAGAAAAGTATAAGTATAAGTAAAAGATTAAAAAGATGAAACGCTATAACTCAACTTTGATCAAGATGACACGCCGGCTAGGCATGGCTATCGCAGCCTTGCTCATGTTGAGCACAATGGCATCTTGCTCAGACCAAGATTCGCAGGTACCTGCAACTGGCGATGAAGCTTACCTCAACCTGAGCTTCTCTACCGCCAGCACCACGACTTCCAGAGCAGGCGGAGCTGAGAACATCGGAAACGACGAGACTCAGGCTAATCCTAACCAAGAGAGCGACATTCATAACATCAAGGTATGGGTGTTTAAAACAGGAACAGGAGGAGAAGCCAAGCCTATCGCCTACAAGGAAGATACTCCTACTGCTGTTGGCGGTTCCACCGTCAACAGCAAATACACGCTGAACTTGAGATTCTTGCGTAAGATCAACGGTGAAGAACTCAAAAACATCGACCTCTATATTCTGGCAAACTCAGAGAGTACCAATATGGCTGACAAACTGAATGGCAAGAATCTCCGCAGCATTACCCGAGCAGAACTGCAAGGTGTAACCTTCGATAATCCATTCGGCATTACAGCAGAAGGCAAGGCTCAGACTACAAAGGTTCCTAACGGAAAGGGTCTCCCTATTTCCCGTGCCATTACCAATATAGAATTAGCCAATCACGTAGCAGATACAGAGATTGAGGCAAAGGGCAAAGGAATTAAGATTCCTCTGGTTCGCTCCGTTTCCAAGCTGCATTTCTATTTCGCCCGCAAGGCAAATGCCAATACAGAGAATGTAAAGGTAACAAAAATTGAAATAGATGAAAACACCTTCCCTACAGAAAGCTATGTCTTCCCTGATGAAGAGAACTATGCAACTGCTGATGCCAACAAGGCTGCTACAAGCGGAAAGTACGGAACTCCTTCTTATGTTTCTACTCTCCTCAAGCTTGACGGTGTAGAGAATACCGGAATCAAGGAAGTGGAAGACCCTCTGACTTATAAGCGTGGAACAACCGAAACAGCCCAGACTTATATGGACCGCATGAATACGGAAATCGGTGAACATAACTTGAGCTATCTTCGTGAAACCAACAAGCCTATCACAGGTAAGATTTACTATCAGTTGGCAGAAGGCGGCAGCGAAAAACATCAGGAATTCACCATCCCATCCAGCGGCAACGCTATCCGCAACCGAGAGCTCGTAGTTTACGGCTACTTCCTCCAGGGTGGAGCCCTCTGCCTCGACTGGCAGGTAATGCCTTGGAACAAGGTATCTTCCGAAATCAGCTGGAGCAATGTAAATTGCCAGATGTTTGCTTGGCAGACAGGTTCAACCCTGAAACCAAAGGGAGGTGACGCAGAAGGTCTCTACTGTCTGGTAAACTATCCTAGATACCAGGATACAGAACATGAGGTATTGGAAGATAAGAAATCAGGAGCAGCCTTCTATATCAAGGTAGATGGTCCTACAGGACTGGTCTGGAAAGCACATCTCACCAACCCTACTGAGTTTGCTTTCAACTATAATAAATCTACCGAAAGCGCCAACTGCGTTTCTACAGGCATCGCCCGAAAAGATCCTTATCAGATCAAGGTAGAAGCCGTGAATCCATGGACAACCAATGCTTCATGGGATCAGTTGACTCCTTGGGCAAAAGATAAGGGCAGCAATCCAGTATATACCGACCTCTACGTAACCGTATCGCTGGATGGAATCCATGAATACGAAGTAGAAATCAACCCTGACAATGCAGGAGGTATGTATCAGAAAGGAAGAAAGTTCGCAGGAACCAATACCCGCATCCGCATCTTCCAGCTGCAGGCAACCAAGGGAACTGCCTACGATAAGCTTCAGAGCAATAGTGGACATTATACTAATTATTTAGAATAAGGAGGGCAAACAATGAAAGCAATATCAAAATACTTTGCGATGTGTGCAATCGCCCTCTTAGGGCTTGCAAACACATCTTGCATGAGCGACGATATAGAAAGCACTGCTGCTTGCAACTACAGCGTAGTGCTGGAATATAAAGTAGGCGGTTCTGCTACTGAAACCCGTGCTGCTACCCGTGCTGCAGTAGAGGATGGATCAGAAGATCTCAATGAAAACAAGATTGAGCGCCTCGACCTCTTCGTTTTCGGTACAAATGGATTACGCGTAAAACATGTTACATTTAATTCAGCAGATGTAAAGGGTAGTCCAACTACAGAATACAAGCACAAGGAGTTGACAAGCAAAGAGCTGACACGTTCTGACATTGACGGCAACGTTCTCTACTTGGTTGCAAACCTAGACAACTGGGGCAACATCAACAACCTGAATGATTTAAAGATTGCCACCATCAATCAGGCAACAAACTTCCAGTACAACCAGAAGCAGTCTGCTTTCGTGATGGATGCCAAGATGCTAGAGAGAAAAGTGACAGCAGGAAAGATTCACCTGAAGTTCCAGCTGAAGAGAGCGCTTGCCAAGATTCGCCTCAACGTTCAAGACGACAAGGGTAACGCAGTAGCTCCTACAGCGTATGCCTGCCAGTTGATGCACTACGCAGCAGATGGCGCTATCCTTGCAGAAGGAGCCAGCACCAGCAATGCATTGAATACTGATGCAGCTGCCAGCAGCAAGGTAACAGTTCCTGCCGTAACACAAGACAACAAGGCTGTGTTCTACTCATACGCCAACAGTTGGATTGACAAGACAAAGAATCCGTATGCAGAAGAGCCAATCGATGTCAGCAAGCAAACCTACATCCTGCTCAAGGCAAAATACAATGGCAAGGATTACTTCTACAAGGTGCCGGTAAACAAGCGCCTCTTCGAAAGTAACGATGCCGCAACAAAAGATTGGACTCAATACGAGCCTCTCTATCGCCTCGACCGCAACACCATCTACGACGTAACAGCCAAGGTGGACAGAGAAGGAGGAGATACTCCTGAGAATCCGGCGGAACTGAACGTCTTACCAACAGTATTGCCTTGGGAAACCGGAGCAGAATACACTTTCAATGATGCCATCTCTATCAAGACAAACATCGAGAAGAATGGCGAGAATGGTAATGAAATTGCATTCAACGATGCAACATTCGGACCAAAGATCTCATTCACGGAGATGAATACCAATGGCAAGAGCTGGGTGCTCCAGACAGATAGCCCAGACTACGGATTCATTTATGCCGAAAATGTAAAAACTGATGGTTCTTACGATCTGGCTGACGTAATGACCGTGATTACAGGCAACGGTACCACTACAGAGGTTGCTCCTTTCTACGTGGTTCCAAGATCGGTACTCGACTATACCCAGCGTGACAACTATACCTGCCGTGTATATATGGTAGCCTATAGTCCAAACATGAAGGTAATCATCAATGCCCCTTCTGATGGAAGCGCAGGTACAGCCACAGGAACGGGAACGAAGACCGATATGGAATTCACCCAAGTAAAGTAAACCATGAGATATAAACAACAATAAATGACAAACATCATGAAAACGTTGAATATATATAAGAATACGACACTGGCACTTATGGCTCTCACCATGGGATTATCCCTTGTGGGTTGCGCAGAAGACTCAGAGCTCATCTATCAGGGAGCTCAGCAGTTGAGCGTGAAGCCTCTCATCCTTGACAACAAGGTTTCGAGAGCAACTACCGCTTCTGAAGCAAGCCTCAACGAGGATAAGCTCTATAATTTCAACATCAAGATGTTTGGTGAATATAATGAGTGCAAGGTAGATAAGACTTTCACTGGCGGCTTGAAGAGCGGCGAGGAGAAAGTGATTGCTCAAAATAACTGGAAAGTAGATAATGATCTGCAGGAAGGTAATACTTACAGCGTGAAATCTGTGGCTAATGCCACAGGTTCTGGCGATGTGCAGACCGACGAGGATATCTGGAAGCCATACGATGCTACCAGCAACAGCAGCAAGATGTTCCTGATGAGTAGCGAACAGAACTACCAGGTAACCAAGGAACCTACACAGACCATTCCAGTTAATCTGGCTCGTGCAGCTGCCAAGATTGCCCTTACCATTCATGTTGACGTAGAAGGTTATACAGCTGGTCAGGCAAAATGGCAGTTGAAGAACTACAATGCCAAGACTACTATCTTCGGCAGCAATACTGAATCTGAGTTGAAGGATGGTGAAATGGTGGAAGCACAAGGTGGAAGTGGCGAATATACCGTTACCACTTACAGCTATGCCACTCAGTGGGATGACGACACCAAGGCGCCAGCCATCTACCTCCAGGTTCCTCTTACAGCCGATGGCAATACGGAGATGAACTATTACAAGATTCCTGTCCGTGACCCTAAGGCTACCGGTGAGGATGCCAAGAAGCTGAACCGCAACACCATCTATACCATTGATGCCAAGATCAACAACAAGGGCGGTAGCTCTGAGATTGGTTACATCACTACTGGTAAGGTTGTCTATGATGTTCTCCCTTGGTCGGATGGCGGTACTACTGATATCGATGCCAATACTTCATATCTGATGGTTACTCCAAAGGTTGTCTATATGAAGAATGTAGATGAAGATATGAGCGTGACTTATAAGTCTTCCAGCCCAGTGACTATCGTTAGCAAAAAGGTGTACTACATTGATAATGAAGGAAATACTGAAGAGTATTTTCAAGGATATGTAGAAACTGTCTATGAAACGACTATAGAAAAAGTATGGGTAGATGGGCATTGGAGTTGGCATGGATGGATTGATGGACACTACGAAGATAAAGAAGTAAAAAAAGAAGTCCAGTTCAAACCATACCCAACCAAGATGGAATTGCAGAACGAAAAGGATGGAGAAAATCTCGGTGGTAAGATCGTCATTAATTCTCCTATTCCAAAGAATCGCTTCTCCAAGTATATCGTCTTGACATTAAAAAATGCTGAGGGTAAAGAAGCAACTGTAAAATACAAGCAGTCACCTCTGATTGAAACCCAGAACTTCTTCGGAGACTATTCTTCTAGAAGTAAAAGCGGATGGGCATATCGCAAACCTAATGGTGAACTTGTTAGGAATAGGCTGTATACTTATGATTATAATGGTGGATATCAAGCAAAATATTACAAGAATAGCGATATCAATAGTTTTTATGACGACACTTCATTTGATAATTTGAAGAACAACCGTATGTACATCATACAAGTTTCAAGTACAAAAGATAGCAAATATAATATTGCTCATCCAAACATCGATAAATCTACAGGCTATACAAACGACGAAGTCGTATCCCCTGCATTTATGATTGCTTCACAGCTTGGAGCTGTAAGATCGGCAAATTTTGATCAATCCGGAGCAAAGACGCATTGTGAAACGTACCGGGAAGTAAAGAAGGAAAACGGCAAACAAGTTATATATGATGGTTGGCGCCTCCCAACAAAAACAGAGATACAATTCATTGTTGACTTCCAAAAGGAATCATACAAGAATAACAAAGGTGAGAAAAAACAGCCAATCAAGCCAGTATTGGAAGGAGCGAATTATTATACATTGAATAATATTGATGTTGCAACCAACATCAGCGGAGCCAACTCTGGCACTTTCGTCCGCTGCGTTCGCGACCTCACCCCAAGAGAGGTTGAAGAGTTAGATAAACAAATGAAGTAATAACATTTAAGGAAGTTACGAAATGAAAAAGATAAAGACATATATCGGAATAATGGCAGCGCTGTTGACAATGTTGACAGCCTGCTCCGACAGCATGGTGGACAATGGCGTTCCTTCCAAGAATGAGATAGGCACGTATCAAGCCCACTTCACCATCTCCGTTCCAAACTACTCAAAAGTAGAGAGCAGAGTAGCTAACTTCGCAACCGAAGGCATTGCAAACGCTAACGATATGAAGCTGCTATGCTTTGACAAAGATGGTTATTTCCTGGGACTTGCTCAAAATCTGAATATCGAGTCGGTAGCAACCAATGAAATCAAGGATGATGGCGGATCGGACAAGAAGAACATCACCGCAACGATTCCTACGGGAACCGCCCGCATCCACATCATGGCGAATGCCACTGCAGAAAATACAGTAACTACGGGCAACCAGCCGATTAATTTCAACAAGTCTGCTGAATGGATTGGAAGACATGAGAACAATCTCATGACCAGCTTCGATAACAGAAACAACAGTCAGCAGCACGACAAGATGGTGTATTGGGGTTATGTCAAGAAGAATACTCCTGAAGAAATGACAGATTTCCTCACCAAGGATGTAGTGGAAAACAATGTAATCCATCTGCTCCGCAACCGTGCCAAGATTGAAGTAAACTGGGAGGATCCAAACATCAAAAACATCAGATATGCCCTGGGCAACGTGATGCAGCATGGTACGGTAGCTCCATTCAATAGAGAACAGGATAAGCTGACTTTCCCAGAAACCAATATGCTGACAGATGCAGCTGCGTGGAAAGCAGAATGCACCTACATCACTCCATCGCTGGATCCTACAAGATGGCCTTCTGAAGGACAGAAATTCTCCGTAGGAAATGAAGAGATGTGGCCAAACAGCAGCAACCTGCCTATGCAATATACATTTGAGCAGGAAAACTCTTTGGAAAAGCCACTCAAGGTAATCATGGAGGTGACATACAAGGACGGAGATACAAAATGGTTCCAGGTTCTGCTCCAGAACGAGGGTGTTCAGATTCCTGTCAAGAGAAACCATCTCTACCGAATCAACATCAAGAGATTGGGCAAGAATCTGGGTTACAGCTCAGCAGAACTTGCATACGATGGTACTCCTGCCAACAATCCATGGATTACGGTAGAAGACATCATCCAGGAAATTTCTGATGGTACTTACACGATGAATATCGTAAATGGTACTTACCAGATGTTGACACAGGAATCTGCAAACAGTGAGCAGGTCATCGACTTTGAATACAAGGGTGAAGCTACTCAAACTGCAGCCGACTTCGATGTTTCCTGGACAGAGAACAAGAACTTCACAAAACTGGATGGTGGAAAGCTTCCTGTACCTACAGTACAGTATAACGCAGCAACCGGTAAGGGAACCATCACATACAAGATTGGTGATATCAGTGCCGGTGAATGTAAGACTGCCACCATCAAGCTGGTAGATAAGAAGCATGGATTGACTAGAAACATCCATCTCTACAGTATCAGCAATGTGGACTTCCAATTCCCATCTACCTTTACAATGGGTAAGGAGGTAACTTCAGAAGCCAAACTGACCTTCACAATTCCAAGTTACTATCCTAAGGAATTGTTGCCAATAGAAATTGAGATTGCATCCAACGATGTGAACCCAATAGGCAGCGATGTAAAGGTAGCTTCTACAGCAGAGGTTGATGGAGGCGCTGGCTGGAACTGTTGGTTCGTCACCAAGTATGAAGATCCAAATGTGATCGGAAATACTCAAACCATCACCATGAAGAATGTACGTGCCGTAACAGGTACTAAAGGTACGTTCTTCATCAAGGCTAAGCACTACAATGGCAACAAGCCTTTACAGGTGAACATAAACTACCAATAAGTAGTGAGCAAAAATACTTAAGTTTAGAAAATATATATCAGTAAGAGGGAAGGAGGTTGTGAAAACTTCCTCCCCCTAATTAGTATAGAACATTATTATCATTTACTATTATACAAAGAATGCGGAAACAAGACTAGACTGGTCGTTGGAATTTTAGTTGCCGAGGTGATCTCGCCCTCTAAGATTCCACGACATTTTTTGCCCATAAAGGATTACTCTCCACAGTCCATAGTACAATCGGGAAGGTTTTCACGAAGTAAAAAATCGCATAACAACTGGCTAACGCTTGCACGAAAGTACTTTCAAAATGCAACGAAAGTACTTACGAGCCGTAAAGCGGCTTATATCGTTTATTGCCTCACTATGGCACAACATTGCCCCTTACTAGGGCAATAATCTGCCATTACTGGGGCCATAATCTGCCATTGCCAGGCACAAAACGATATGTCCGGAGGTTGTAAAACAACCACTCTCTATTTTACCCTTCACCCTTCACCAAATCGGCTGAAACCCCGATAAACACTGGGGGTGCGAGAGGTGAAGGGTTGCGCTGACCCTTCACCACCCTTCACCCACCCTTCACCTTCAGATTGCGCATGGAATTGAAACGGAAGCTCGCCCTGTTCGGTCGTGGGCCGAAACCACTTTTTTATGTCCCACAGATTTCACAGATTTACACAGATTTTCCGGGTGAAGAGTGGTGAAGAGTGGTGAAGAGTGGCGTGCAACTCTTCACCCGTGCAAATTCCTTAGCTACAGACATTTATATCATTCTGGTGAAGAGTGAAGAGTGTTTTTGAAAGTGGCTTGTTATTTTTTAAAAGAAAAAAACGGGAATATGCTTGGAACTTTCAGTTATTTTTCGTACTTTTGCGGCAGAAGTTCCTATGGAACAGCTATCAACAACAAGAAGTAATGAAGTAAAGGAAGAAAATGATGAAAGCAAAATATATCTCTTATCTTATCGCATGCATGCTCATGTTCTGCTGCCTGAATACTCAGGCGCAGAATGCATTCCCCTACCCTGCTCTGCCTGATACGCTGCGCAGTGTAGAACAGCGCGCTACCTACCTCAGCGAGCACTACTGGGACAACTATCAGTTTGCTGATACTACCCAACTGAAAAACGAGGAGATTACAGAACAGGGATTCGTTAACTTCATCGATATCCTCGCCCGTTTCAACGACGAGATCGCCCAGAAAGGCATCAGCGCCTTCACTGCCAAGGTTTACGCTCAGAAGCCTGCCAAGGAGAAATTCGAAAGTCTGATAGAGCATTATTTCGACGACCCACAGTCGCCGATGAGAAACGACAGGGTATATAGCTTCTTCCTGGCAGAAATGAAGAAGTCGCCTTACTTCGATGAAGCGGAAAAGGAACGCATCGACTTCAAGTGGAAGGCGGCACGGAAAAACCTGCCAGGCACCAAGGCTACCAACCTCTCCTTCAAGCTGGAAGATGGAAAAATGCATCAGTTGACTGACTATCAGAACGAAAAGGTGATACTCTACTTCTATGATCCGGAATGCGAGAATTGCCACAAGGTTACGGCGTGGCTGAAAAAACAGACCATTCCTGCTGAATACAGAATGCTCAGAATCATTGCAGATGATAAAATTAGTACTACATACAGCATCAAGGCGATGCCTACGATTTACTTATTAGATAAAGGCAACATAGTGGTTTTGAAAGACTGTACGCCGGAAATGCTCATCAGCGTAATCAACAATAATTAATAAAATAAAACTAGACTGGTCGTCTAAGCGACTCTCAACATATTATCATTTACTATTTACCATTTACTATTATTCAATTACATTTCATTAAATTGCACTAAATAATTATTTTTACTCTATTCTTATTGAAATATTATATTGTGTCGTAATCATAAAGTATTGCATATAATCTTATTTCGCTTTAGAAGAGTCATAATGCATATTGAACTCTTCACGAGTATGATCGTTACGCTTTACCACGATTACATAGTCACCATCCTTCACTATACCTACCTTCGCAACAAGTGTGAAATAACCAAACTTACCAGACTTTCCGTAATCGCCTGTCTCAGTGATGATTATCTTGTTGCCAACCATCTGAGTGGCAAACTTAATGTTTGTACCCTCATCGAAGATTACATTCTTGTGGGTCAACTGCATCTGACCACCTGAAAGAACCTTGCACACCAGCTTCTCATTGTTCTCACCATTGATGTTAGAGGTTTCATTCACCTCAGCACCGGTTGTCTGTGAGTAGCTGAGCAGTGAGAAATTTGAACCAGCAGAGACTGTATTGGCGCTAGTTGTTGTATCCGTCAAATCATCGTCAGCTGCACTGCAACTTACTAAACCCAAAGTCATCATACTTGCGATGACCATACCAAAAAACTTTTTCATATTTTATCATTTACTAATTGTTAT
>ERZ1034976.2393-NODE-2393-length-12872-cov-5.230319_pt1 | contig 12872 bp, 5 predicted proteins | sample MGYA00520623_ERZ1034976 | MGnify/ENA primary metagenome ERZ1034976 (study PRJEB33766, sample SAMN09781774) | gut metagenome | biome: gut microbiome | host: Homo sapiens | place: Madagascar | study: EMG produced TPA metagenomics assembly of the PRJNA485056 data... | reverse complement strand
TTTCTGGAAAAAGGAAGAAAAAACAGAATAAAAGTGAAAAAAGCAATGATTAAGCAACTGCTTAGTCAGAAATGCTGATGATTACGGCGCTCTCTGGAACGATATCCGGGGAGTGCCTTTTTTATAAAGAAAACGGAGGATATCAGAATGAAGACATTTGGAAGAAACAGCAGTTTACAGGAAAGAGAAAAGAGAACATTAAACCGCCTGTTGGCGTATCAGAAAGAGGCAGAAAAGATCATCAGAAAGCAGCCGAGCCGTCACATGATCAGAAAGGGGTAGTATAGATGTTGAATTTTAAAGAATTTCAGGAATATATAAAAAGCAATGTAAAAGATTACTTACCAGAGAGCTATAAGGATGCGGATATTCAGTTTACGGATGTGGTAAAAAATAATGATGTACATTTGACGGGGGTACTGATAAAAAAAGAAAATGAAACACTCACGCCCAATATTTACATCAATGAATTATACGAAAAGTACAGTAGCGGTATGAATCTCGATGAAATTGTGGGAGACATTGCAGATCTGCGAATTGAACATGATCCACCGGAGGAGGCACAGTCTATTGGCAGTATTTTTACGAATTATGAGATGGTGAAACAGAGATTGGAAATCCATCTGTGTGATATGGAGTTGAACCGGGATAAACTGAAGAACCAGGTTTATACAGAACAAGGTGATTTTGCTGCGACATATCATATTAAGATAGGTGGAGATGGAATGTTAAGGGGATCTGCAGCAGTAACTCCAAACCTGCTGAAAGGCTGGGGAATTACGGAGGAACAGTTGCGTGAGGATTCATTGCGAGCGGAACATTCAAAAGGTGCAGTGTTTACGGATATCGAGGAGCTAGTTGCGGAAAAGACGTTTGGTCTAAAGTCTACTAACTTGTTAGATAAGCAGAATGACGTTATTGACAACGAAGTGGGTTTTTCTTTTTATTGCTTGACCAGTGAAGAAAAAAGATATGGTGCGAGTATGATTTTACAAGAAGATGTGATGGGCAAGGTAAGCAAATTAATGGGTGGAGATTTTTATATCTTACCGTCCAGCATCCATGAAACACTTATCGTTCCAACTACCACACAAATGACACTGGAAGATATGAGCATTATGGTGCAGGATGTAAATAAAGAAGCAGTGGAACCAGAAGATAAGCTGTCAGATAAAGTTCAGTTTTATGACAGTAAAGCAATGGTCATCGAAAATGCCAAGAAGCGTGAAAGCAGGCTTGCAATAGAAAGGGCAAATACAAAAACTGCCAGTATCCATCAAAAACTTCAGACGAATAAGCAGAAAAAGGGAAATATAGTGTCCGAAACAAAGCGGACAAGTAGTCGGGATCTAACTGCAGCATTATAAATAACAGCAGTGGTTGCATGAATGTGTGACCGCTGCTCTTTTTTTGGAGGAAAATGAACAATGAAGAGATGGCGATATGTTTTGCTGGTGCTATGCACTGCAGTTATTTCTATCAGTGGGACATATTTAATGAACTACTTTATGAAGTCAGAGGAAAATAAGCAGAAATATGAGGATATATCAGAAATTGGTTTCCCAGAGACTGAGGCAGATCCAGAGGAAGAGAAAGATCAACAGGAAGCAAAACAGGCTGAGGCTGATTTTGATTACCAGTCACTTTTAGCTATAAACAGTGACTGCGTGGGCTGGATTCAGATACCAGGTACAGATATCAACTATCCAGTTGTGCAGGCAGCAGATAACGAATTCTATCTGACACATAATTTTAACCGGGAAACAGCGGCATGTGGTGCTATTTTCATGGATTATAGAAACGATGTAGATGTCAAGGCAGAGCATTTAATCCTTTATGGTCACCAGATGAAGGATAATTCCATGTTTAAACAGCTGAATGGATACAAGGAAGAAATATTTTACAAAGAGCATCCAAATATAAGTCTACACCTACATGAACAGAAATATGAATACGAAATTACCGCTGTGTACGTTACAAATGTAGCTAATGGAGGCAGTTATTACAATTATCTGCATTGGAATACACGAAAAGAGCAGCTTAATTATTTGCAACAGAAAATGGCTGGTTATCAGCTTTATGATACAGGGAAAAAAGTAATGGAGACGGACGAACTGTTATCTTTATCCACTTGTGAGTATTCCAGTGACAATGGAAGGCTGATTGTTCAGGCAAGAAGAAAGGGGAAAACGACAGATGGCAAACAAATTGTATGAAATGCAGAAGCTGACTGCAGATGTTTCAAGAGATGTAGCTGCCAGTCCAGAGGAATGGATGAAGTTTCTGGACACAGCGGCCAGATTATACCGCTATACATTTCCAGAACAGTTATTGATTTATGCACAGCGACCGGAAGCAACTGCAGTGGCTTCAATGGAGATCTGGAATAAAAGAATGTACCGATGGATTAACCGTGGTTCTAGGGGAATAGCTCTGATTGATAATACATCGGGACCGAGAATGAAGCTACGCTATGTATTTGATATTCAGGACACCCATAAGGTAAAGAATCTGGGACGAGATCCAAAGCTATGGGAAATGATACCTGCAGGTGAACAGCTGTCAGCAGAGTATCTGCAGAATCAGTTCAGTCTGGAAGAAGTAGATGGAGGGCTGGCAGAAACACTCCGACAGGCAGCCAGAGAAAGTGTGCAGGAATGGCTTCCAGATGCCTTTGATGAACTTTTGCTAAATGTACCGGATACCTATTTGGAAGAACTGGATGAACAGAATCAAAGGGTCGAATTTCAGGAATTAATGGAGAACAGCACCTGGTATGTATTGCTGAAACGAAGTGGTCTTGATGTGCAGGAATACCTTAGTGACGAGGATTTTCAGAAAATCACAGATTTTAACGAACTGAAAGTAATGGTACATCTGGGAACTGCCGTAAATGAGATATGCAGGCCGATACTTATGCAGCTGGGAAGATATGTACTGACAGAATTGGAAAATGATCTGGAAACGGTTGCAAAAGAAAAAGAAGTAGTTTATAATGAATTTAACACGTTAATTCGTGAAAGTAATAATATAACGCAAGATGACAATAGACAAGAAAAAGAGGAGGATATCGAGCATGAAAGCAATCACTTACAGTCAGAATGGAAGTTATCAGATACCGGACATCAGCATGAAGGAGAGCAGCGGAATGATCGGGAAGTATGGAATGATGCGGAGAGAATATCTGAGGAAACACAAGATAGCCAGATTCAATCTGATGACGTTGCAGGGAACACTGGACGATCATCTGGCAGCAATCGACAGCGAAGCCAGACAAAAAGTGGAAGACCTGACCGAACAGCTCCTTCAGCAGAATCCGGCACCGGACAAAATGGCAGACGGACTGGCATGGACACGCCATATGAACCAGACCAGAGCACAGGCAGAGGAGCTGGTAATTCAGGAGGTTATTTACAGTTAAGTCTGTTCCAGACAGAAGAGGAACAAATTGAAGAAATAAGGAAAGCAGCAGCTGAAATAGAACAGCCAGCTGCTTTTTTTATTACAGATGAAGTAGTGGATGATGTACTCCGGACAGGAAGTGGTCGGGATAATACTATATCCTATATTACAGCAAAACTTGTAGAAAATCTGGAACATGATGAACTGCGACAGTATTTAGTCTTGCATTATGGCACAGGCGGTAAGGGATTTGAGTTTTCCGGACAGAAGATCAGTGTGTGGTATGACCAAGATGGTCTACGATTCCGAAGAGGAGAATCAGCAAGAAAGAATTTTGACCGCATGGTTACCTGGGAAGAGGCCACAGAGCGTATCCAGAATATGTATAACGATGGAACCTTTGTATCCCAGAATATTATGCTCGGTTCTATTGAAGCAGAAATTAATCGTTTATCTGGTTTATTGGCATTACATTTCAGAGACACTGGAAGAGGCGAAAAATATTTTTCTTTTCCCGAAGCTCAGGAATTAATTCGTGGTGGTTTAGAGGATCCGGAAATAACCAGAGAATACTATCAGCGTCAGGTTTCTTTAGAAAAAGATATGGAGAATCATCCGGATCAATATCTGGGATATCAGATTAGAAATAATGCCCGTTATAAGCAGGATGTATATGACCTGGACAGAACATTATGCTGGACCAGACAGCAGGAAAAGGTCGATATTCCAAAACTTTCTTTTATTACTCAGGATGAAATAGATTCTGTACTAAGAGGTGGCGGCTCTGTTGCAGGAGGAAGACATCGGATTTATGAGTATTGTCTGGAACATCATGACACAAAAGAAATAACAGAGTTTCTTAAAAACGAATTTGGCACAGGTGGAAGTTCTCCGGGAATTACAGGAGCGGAATCATCTGAAAGATGGAATGATGCAAAAGGGTTACAGCTGAGCAAAGGAAAGATTTCCAATCCAGATCTCAGCATTTTGTTGAAATGGAATAAGGTTGCAGAACGTATCCGTCAGTTGGTCAGAACGGAAGATTATTTATCACCAGAAGAATATGCTGCTTATCAGGAAAGAGAAGAGGCACAGCAGCTGGCAGATATGCAGGAGCTTCAAAGCCAGTTACCGGATGTTGAATTGCCGGAAGATGCAGAAACGGAAGAACCATTGTTTTCTGATCAGCAGGCAATAACAAATGAATTGCCTGCTCAAGAGGAATCAGAAATATCAGAACTAATACCGGCGGCAAATTACCACATTACAGATGATACTCTTGGACGGGGAACTACGAAAGAAAAATTTCGTGCAAACATCATGGCTATTCAGTTGCTTAAAAAATGCGAAAGTGAAAACCGTCATGCAACAGCAGAAGAACAGGAGATTTTATCCCGGTATGTTGGCTGGGGTGGCTTGGCAGATGCTTTTGATGAAAATAAGCCTGCATGGGAAACCGAATATCTGGAACTGAAGACAGTATTAACCCCGGAAGAATATGCCGCCGCAAGAGCATCTACCCTGAATGCCCATTATACACAGCCCATTGTCATTGAGAGTATGTATCAGGCATTGGAAAATATGGGATTTGAAAAAGGAAATATTCTGGAGCCTGCAATGGGCGTTGGAAATTTCTTCGGTATGCTTCCGGAAAAAATGGAAAATTCAAAGCTGTATGGTGTCGAACTGGACAGCATCAGCGGAAGAATCGCCAGTCTGTTATATCCAGATGCCAATATCCAGATTAAAGGATTTGAGAAAACAGATTATCCGAATGACTTTTTTGACGTGGTAATCGGAAACGTACCTTTCGGAGCCTATAAAGTAAATGACAGGCAGTATGAAAAGTACAATTTCTTTATTCATGATTACTTCCTCGCAAAATCCTTAGATCAACTTCGACCGGGTGGTGTAGCTGCACTGATTACCGCAAAAGGAACGATGGACAAAGCATCACCGGAAGTGAGAAGATATCTTGCTGAGCGGGCAGAACTGCTTGGGGCAATCAGACTTCCTAATACCGCATTTTCAGCCAATGCAGGAACAGAAGTAACGGCGGACATCCTGTTCTTTCAGAAGAGAGAAAGTATTTCCCATGAAGAGCCGGAATGGGTTCAGCTTGGTAGTGACGCAAACGGAATAAGGGTAAATCAATATTTTGCAGAGCATCCGGAAATGATTCTTGGAAAAATGGAAGAGGTTTCAGGTCCATATGGTATGGAAACAACCTGTTCACCGATAGAAGAAGCAGATCTGGAAATTCAGCTGTCAGAAGCAATCAGACATATTCAGGGAACTATGACACCTGCACTTGACCGGGAATCGGAACTGGATGAAATGATAGAAAGTATCCCGGCTGATCCGAACGTAAGAAATTACAGCTTTACAGTGGTTGATGATCAGATCTATTATCGGATCAATTCCCTTATGAATCCGGTTAAAATGCCGGCAATGACAGCAGAGCGTGTAAAAGGAATGATTGGTGTCAGAGATACCGTAAGAGAATTGATTGCCATGCAGATGGATGAATATTCCAGTGATGAGGACATTGCTGCTCTTCAGAAACGTTTAAATGAAGTTTATGATGCTTATACGGAAAAGTATGGTGTCATTGGAAGTAATGCCAATAAAAGGGCATTTTCGGACGATTCATCTTACTGTCTGCTGTGTTCTCTGGAAGATCTGAATGAAGATGGAACCTTGAAGCGTAAAGCGGATATGTTCTATAAGAGAACCATTAAACGTGCGGTAGCAGTGACAAGCGTGGAAACATCCAGTGAGGCACTTGCGGTATCCATGAACGAAAAGGCAAGGGTTGATCTTCCTTATATGGCACAGATTACCGGAAAGACCGAAGAAAAAATAGAAGAAGAATTGACAGGAGTAATCTTTAAAAATCCTTTGACAGACCAGTGGGAAAATGGGGATGAGTACCTGTCTGGAAATGTCAGAGAGAAACTTCGGATTGCAAAGACATTTGCTGAAAGTCACCCGGAATATGAGAGCAATGTCAGGGCATTGGAACAGGTACAGCCGAAAGAACTGGAGGCTTCTGAAATTGAGGTGCGGATAGGAGCAACCTGGATAGAGCCGGAAGACTATCAGGATTTTATGAAGGAACTGCTTCATACCCCGTGGTATCTGCTAAAGGATAATGGGATTAAAGTACAATATTCCAATATCAGCGGAGAATGGAGAATCAGCGGAAAAAATGCAGACAGCACTTCAAATTCACTGGTTTATGCTACCTATGGAACTGAGAGGGCAAATGCTTATCGCATATTGGAAGATTCCCTGAATCTAAAAGATGTGCGGATTTATGATAGGGTCGTAGATGATGATGGAAATGAAACCAGAGTATTAAATAAAAAGGAAACCATGCTTGCAACACAGAAGCAGGATGCCATGAAAGCCGCTTTTCAGGACTGGATTTTTAAAGATCAAGATCGCCGTGAGAGGTTGGTAAAGGTATATAATGAGCGCTTTAACAGCATCCGTCCCCGTGAATATGATGGAAGCCATTTGACATTTCCTGGCATGAACCCAGAAATAGAATTGCGGCCACACCAGAAAAATGCAGTTGCTCATCAGCTGTATGGTGATAATGTATTACTGGCACATGTAGTAGGTGCCGGAAAGACTTATGAAATGGTGGCTGCAGCTATGGAGAGTAAGCGATTGGGGCTGGCACAAAAGAGCCTTTTTGTAGTACCTAATCATCTTACCGAGCAGTGGGGAGCGGAGTTCTTACAGCTGTATCCAGGAGCAAATATTCTGGTTGCAACCAAAAAGGATTTTGAACCGGCAAACCGGAAAAAATTCTGCGCCAGGATTGCAATGGGAAATTATGATGCTGTGATTATCGGACATTCTCAGTTTGAGAGAATCCCTATTTCAGATGAACGTCAGGAAATGATGCTACGCAGGCAGATAGATGAACTGGAGATAGCGATTCAAAGTGCAAATGAAGAGGATGGTGGGCGTTATACCGTAAAACAGATTGAGAAGACACGAAAATCTCTGGAAGTCCGGTTGGAAAAGCTGAATCAGAAAGATAGAAAAGACAGGGTTATTACATTTGAAGAGCTGGGAGTTGACCATCTATATGTAGATGAAGCACATAGCTATAAGAATGCTTTTCTTTATACAAAAATGCGGAACGTTGCTGGTATCGCACAGAATGAGGCACAGAAGTCTGCGGATATGTTCAATAAGTGTCAGTACCTGGATGAGATTACCGGTGGCAAAGGCATTACATTTGCTACGGGCACACCGATCAGCAACAGTATGACGGAGCTTTATGTGATGCAGAGATACCTGCAGTATAACAAGCTGCAGAACATGGGGCTTGGATTATTTGATGCTTGGGCTTCTACATTTGGTGAAGTGATTACCAGTATTGAATTATCACCGGAAGGAAGCGGATATCGGGCGAAGTCCAGATTTTCCAGATTCTATAATATCCCGGAATTGATGAGCATGTTTAAAGAGATTGCGGATATTAAAACAGCCGATCAACTGAAGCTCCCAGTACCGGAAGCGGAATATGAAACGGTTGTATTGAAACCATCGGATTATCAGCGTGATATTGTGAAAAGCCTTGCAGAGCGTGCAGAAAAGGTTAGAAATGGATTTGTAGACCCATCGGTTGACAATATGCTGAAGATCACTAATGACGGACGTAAGCTAGCACTGGATCAGCGTCTGGTGAGTGATCTTTTACCGGATAATCCAGAAAGCAAAGTGGCTATATGTGCGGAAAAGAGTTTTCAGATCTGGCAGGAAACGGCCAGTCAGAAATCAGCCCAGTTGATTTTCTGCGACCTCAGCACACCAAAGGGGGATGGGACATTCAATGTGTATGACGATCTGAAGCAGAAGTTGTTGGAAAAAGGTGTTCCAGAAAAAGAAATTGCATTTATCCATGATGCCAATACAGAGACAAAAAAAGCGGAGCTGTTTAGCAAAGTAAAAGCTGGACAGGTTCGTTTTTTATTAGGTTCCACAGCAAAGATGGGAGCCGGTACCAATGTGCAGGATCGTCTGATTGCACTTCATCATTTGGATGTTGGGTGGAAGCCATCAGATCTGGAGCAGAGAGAAGGCCGTATCATCCGTCAGGGAAACCATAACAAGAAGGTAAAGATTTTTCGGTATGTAACAGAATCAACATTCGACAGCTACATGTGGCAGCTGATTGAGAATAAGCAGAAGTTCATTTCTCAGATCATGACCAGTAAAGCACCGGTCAGAAGCTGCGAGGATGTGGATGAAGCAGCACTCTCTTATGCTGAGGTAAAAGCACTTGCAACCGGTAATCCGGCTGTAAAAGAAAAAATGTCACTGGATGTGGAAGTGGCAAAACTGAAACTGTTGAAAGCAAACCACCTGAATAACGTGTACCGCATGGAAGCGGATATTTCCAGAAATCTTCCACAGAAGATAGCGAAGCTGACGGAGATTATCGAGGGATATCGGGAAGACATTACACATTATGAAGCGCATAAGATCACAGATCCGGAGGCATTTGAGATGGAAATTGGTGGAAAAATATTTACAGAAAAGAAAGAAGCAGGTGCGGCATTGCTGGCTGTCTGTAAGCAGATTCAGTCTGTAAATGAGGCAAAGGACGTGGGAAATTATCAAGGCTTCCATATGATGGCACGTTTCGACAGCTGGAATAAAGAATTTATTCTTTCAGTGAAACACACAGCAGTATCTTCGCTTCCATTAGGTTCAGATCCACTTGGAAACATTGCCCGTATTAACAATTTATTGGAAAGTTATCCGAAGAAACTGGCAGATGCGGAGCAGAAACTAGAAACAGTAAAAGAACAGCTGGGAAATGCAAAACAGGAAGTGGTAAAGCCATTTCCAAAAGAGAAGGAGCTGAATCAGATGATGGAACGTCTGTCAGAGTTAAATGCACTCTTAAATATGGACGAGCAGGGAAGTTCCGAAGAGCCTGAGAACAGCGGAAAGCAGAGCATTCACGATAAACTGAATGCAATAAAACAAAACGGTCAACAGGAACATGATCATGATAAACCAGCAAAGGGAAATGATATTGATCGTAGTTGACAATAGAGAAAAATAACTGGAACCGGTGGGAGAAAACTGCCGGTTCTTTTGATATGGAGGAAATACAAATGGCATTAAGAAATTATAATACAAGAGAAGAAAACGAAATGCAGGATCTGACTCAAAAGCAGATTGATCTGGCAGGCTTCAGCGAAAAAAGATTTTCACAAGAACAGATCAATCAGATCTATGAGTATGCTCAGATGGTGGGGGATGAGTTGAAAGTCCGTAATCTGATATGGAGGATTGCTGGGGCAAATGACCAATCAGATCAGGAACGAATTGTACAGCTTATGGATGATGCCAGAAAGGAAATGGAGATTTATCCGGATTCCGAAGTAACGATGAGTGCGTTGCATGGATATGGATATCTGGCTGACGATATGTATCCGCTTAGCAAAGAAGCAGCATTGGATTTGCACATGCGAGGACTGAAAATCTATTGCCTTCAAACAGATGGAACAAAGAGCGAGTACGCCAGTAGAGAAATGATTCAGGAGCATGAAGGGCTTTTCGGTGTCGAAAAAAGAGTATGGGATGCTTTGGAAGAAGATGAACCAGTTTATACAGAAGATATTGAGCCATTGCATGATCCTATGACAGTGATTGATAAAGGTACTGCTTTAAAATATTATGATGCAGGTGCAACGATTTATCTCATTACACCATTTTCACAGCTGATAGCGGCAAGCGAACGGATGGAAATTGAGAGAGGGGCTGATCATTTTCAGCTGTCAGTATATGAGCAGACATTGTTACAGGATTTGGAAATTGAGATGGAGAATCATCCGCAGTTGCAGTCATTAAAAGAAGCAAGGCTGTTACTTGGAAATGAGCATCGCTATGGCATTTACCAGTTTAAGGAAGGCTCTTTTGCAGAGACGTATGCTTTTATGAATATGAACTACATCATGGATCATAATATTACGATTCATAAAGAAGATTATAATCTTGTTTACAGCGCAGAAATGCTTCCAAGTGATTCACTGGACGGGCTGTATGAGCGATTCAATATCGACAGACCAAGAGATTTTACCGGGCATTCTATGTCAGTGGGAGATATTATCGTTGTAAATGACGAAGGAAATCTGACGGCATATTTTGTTGACAGTATCAGTTTTAAAGAATTGGATCAGTTCATTAATCTTGAAAAAGTTTTGTCGGAGAAGGAATCAGAAATACCGCAAAAAGAAGAATATAAGCCACTGACAAAAGTGGAAGAACTGGAGGAGCAGAATTATAATATGGTTGATAATGTGTTGAACAACGGATTTGGAGAGAAAGAGCGGAGAGAAGAAATCAGAAAAGCAGCAGAGAGCTATCAGCAGAAAACGGGAGCAACTATCACATTCTTTGCAGCTGTATGTGAGGAGTTTCCGTCTATGGGAAATTATTTTGACGGGCTTACCGTTGAACAGGTCACGGACAGATATAAGCAGATCTTGGCAGATCCGAGATTAAGCTATATGGGAAATGGAATGGGATTTGAGTTACATGATTCATCCCTTCCAGATTATCTGGATGGTCCGATGACTTTAATAAAAGGGCATACGATTTATGCGGATAACATTGATTCAATTTCATATTATCGTGAGCATCCATTGGTTCTGGAAGCAATACAGGAGCTTAGAGAGCGGTTCCCGGACTTTAAATATTTTATGACAGCACAGGAAAAGCAGGATATTTATCCGGAGCATATGACAGCGGAAGCAATCGCTTATGCGCTGGTAGACTTGGCAGAAGACTTTGATACTTATGAGTTCCGGGATAACGTTGATGATAAGGAAACACTGGTCAAAGAAATAGAATATGATCTGTACGCAGGACGTGGGAAAAAAGAATATGCCGGATTTTTAAAGGATGTGATGGATGAAAGTGATGAATTAAATACAAAGGCACAGGTTCTTTTGCAGAGAATCAACGATTATTCCATTCCTGAAAAAAAGGATTTAGAGCCAATGGTAAAAATTGTATTTAGCGAATACAGAGAAATGGAAACTGGAAAGTATTTGCCGTTTAAAGAAGCAAACGAAAAACTTGGAACATTGGATCAGACTTTTTTGAAGGAAAATCAGGCAAGTGATAAATGGGATGACCTGTATTCGGTTGGATATATGGTGCTTTGTTCTATAGATTCAGAGATTCACAAGGTAACAGGAAAGATCATGCTGGGTACCGGTGAGGGCGATATCATTGAACATATGAAAGGAATCGAAGATCAGCGAGATGTCCAGGAACACATCTTACCTTACCTGTATGAATATTGTGGACTGGTGGAAAAATCTCCTGATATAGCTACAGAAGTAAATGAGAAAGAGTCAGCAGCTAATCATAAAGAGGTACAGTCAGAAGCCGTTACTGTAAAAAGCTCCGATAGATCAGCAGGAGAAAAAAAGAAATCCATCCATGATCGTCTGAAAGAGAACAAAGAAAAACTTGGTCAGAAGTCGGGAAAAGATAATCTACAGAAAGGGGTTGAGCTGACTTAAGGAACGAAAGCTAAAATAGATGAGAGGATACCAAACTTGAGAAAATCGAGTACGGGTATCCTCTTATTTTTTTGCTTAAATGGATTGCTCCGGATTTTCAGAGGATAATTCTGGAAGAATATCAGCATCCTGGAGCATGGAAGAAAAGTTGCTCTGTACAACATGCAGGGTTCGCAGATCAGCCTGAAGCTGTGAGAGTTCTTTCTGGGTAGCTGCCAGTTCTGTTTCCAGTTGCTGAAGCTGCTTCTGCAATTTTTCCTGTGAGGGCAGTTTCTTTATCCCAAGATCAGATAATTCCTGAAGGGTAGTATCATGCAGCTGGTACTCTGCCTGATGTTGTTTCTGATATGCTTTTTTATCAGGAGCATCTTTTTCAGCAAGTAAAACAGTTCTGCAATGGCGGTAAACATCACAGCGTTTTTGGAGCAGCCGTTGTGCATCCAGCTGTTTATTCAGGCACTGTATTTTGGATTCTGTAGCTTGAATTGCATCGGCGGAATCAGCTACATGATTTTTGAAATCTTCATAATTCAGCAGATTATGTTCGGATAGATAGTTGAAAGTCCGGGCAGCTTCTTTCAGATTATTCAACTTTGCCCAGTGTTCAAATCCTGCTTTATTATGATCGGACAGGTAAGTGGTCATTTCAACGAAAAGCCGGACACGGTTATTTTTTTTCTGAGGAGTGCGAGCCTTGCAACGATTTTTTTCAAGACGAACCAGTAAATGATCATCTGCATAATAGGTTCCCAGTGTCTTCACATTGATAAAGTTGACAGCTCCTGGCGCACGGAATGCCAGGTACTTTCCCTGACGAGTTTCATAACCGGCTTCTTTCATCTTCAAAAGAAATTCATCGTAAGTCACAGATGTCCAGATGGCACGGTCAATCTGATATTT
>ERZ1034976.2382-NODE-2382-length-12907-cov-5.943200_pt1 | contig 12907 bp, 9 predicted proteins | sample MGYA00520623_ERZ1034976 | MGnify/ENA primary metagenome ERZ1034976 (study PRJEB33766, sample SAMN09781774) | gut metagenome | biome: gut microbiome | host: Homo sapiens | place: Madagascar | study: EMG produced TPA metagenomics assembly of the PRJNA485056 data... | reverse complement strand
GCTTCATACTGAACAACAGGGTGATTTTGAATCCATTTTCTTTCAGCATCATGTGCAAACACAACATTTTCTATTATGCTTACCGCAGATTTAGAAAAAACAAGCTTACATTCATCATCTTTACTGATAATTTTTATACTTTTTAAAAGGCGTTCGTAATCAATAGCAACCGTATCAAATCCTGTTATGTATGCATCGCGAATTAAATAGTCAAGCTTGTCAACGTCAATCAGCGAAGAATTGAGCATTGATATCATGCAATTCAAAAAGCTTTTATCAAGGCTAATGTCATTAAAATAACTATAGCCTAATATACACCTTGCAAAAAAGCTACGCTCCTCATTGTTCTCAAACAATGAATCAAATATCTTTAATGCCACAATTACACTCATCAATTCATGTGGAGCTGCACTATACTTGCGCTTTTCTATTTCATCTTTCAATGAATAATCAGAAGTTAGGTTTAAAATTTCTTTATGGAGTTCATTTCTGGACGAACCATCATCTAAATAGAAATACTCACCTGTATGTGAGAAAGGAGCATGTCCAACATCATGTAGTATGCAAGCATATTCAAATATTGTTTTGTATCGCTCAAAATCAAGTGAGGAATCGAGCATCTCATTGGGCTTTTTGATAATTGAAGTTACTATTTTGCCCAAGTGGTATACTCCTAAAGAATGTACAAATCTATTATGAACAGCAGAGGCATATAATGGCGAATAACTGGTTTGAATGACTTGGCGTAATCTTTGAAATTCAGCGGTATCTATAATATTTTTAGCTACAAATTCGTCAATCTCTATATACCCATATATTGGGTCTTTGAACCTTTTCATAAAACACTCTGTACTTTCGCAATAGGCTCCACACCCAATTCTTTTATAGATGCGGCATCCATGAAAGCCATCATTACATCAAGAGATAGATATCCACGGAAATTTTCCCAAAGTTGATCTACAGTAACGCCTTGTTTTAATCGAAAGCCTTCACCTTCATTTGAATCAAACAACTCAAAATATTCAGAATAATCATGTAAAAATACATTAGTCTTTTCTTCTGACAAAACAAGAACAGCCTTTTTTCCTTCGGCAGAAAGTATTTTTACTACGGTCGCGCCATAATTGCTTATTTGACTGAACAATACTTCTTTTTTTTGAGACTTTTCAACCAGTTCAATAAAAGCATTAGCAACTAAATCTTCAATACCAATATATACACACATACTCAAGTCCTCTTAGCATAATATTCAAAGCACAATTAAATATATGCTAATGTGCATCAAATTGTGCTCGTCCAATAAGGAAAGTATTATTAGTATACCACTTTTGCACCACAAATTCAAGTAATTGCGATAAATTTTCAAAAATTCGCAAATTTCTAAAGAAAGTTTCACATCGGAAATTTAAGTGGAACTTACTTTGAAAATTTACAGTCCAAAAAGAAATCCCCGAGAGCCTCAACTCTCAGGGATTTTACTATACTATATCGACTTTATCAACTTTCGTATTGCCGTCCGATAAATCAATACTTAGCGTAAGGATTCTCACCGTCATACAGCATACCTGCGGGACGATTGAATTCAAGATCCTCAACACCGAGGTACTTCAGTGTATCGAAGATAGCCTTGCCGTAGTGACCGAATGCTACTGCACCGTGGTGAGGATAGTTCTTCTTGATAAGAACGTTGCGGTAGAATCTGCCCATTTCGGGGATAGCGAATACGCCGATAGCACCGAATGAACGTGTAGCAACAGGGAGAACTTCACCTTCAGCAACATAAGCCCTCAGCTTAGCGTCAGCCGTGCTCTGTAAACGGAAGAATGTGATGTCGCCGGGAACGATGTCACCCTCGAGCGTACCTCTTGTGATATCAGGCTCCTTATCAGGCTCAAGACCTCTGTGCATGATGAGCTGATACTTCATAGTCTTGCTTGTCAGCTTGCATGAAGCTGTGTTACCGCAGTGGAAGCCCATGAATGTATCCTTGAGTGTGTAGTTGTACTTGTCCTTGATAGACTCAACATACATATCTGCAGGAACAGAGTTGTTGATGTCGAGCAGTGTAACTGCGTCTTCTGAAATGCAAGCGCCGATATATTCGCTGATTGCACCGTAAATATCAACCTCGCACGCTACGGGGATTCCTCTTGCTGTAAGTCTTGAGTTTACATAGCAGGGAACGCAGCCGAACTGTGTCTGGAATGAAGGCCAGCACTTGTTGGCGAATACAACGTACTTTCTGCTTCCCTTGTGTGCTTCCATCCAGTCAAGCAGTGTGATCTCGAGCTGTGCAAGTCTGGGCAGGATACCGGGCATCTTGTTTCCGTCGCCAAGCTCCTTCTCCATATCTGCAACAACTTCGGGGATTCTTGCGTCATTCTTATGCTCGTTGAATGCGGCATAAAGGTCAAGCTCCGAGTTTTCTTCGATCTCAACGCCGAGGTTGTAAAGCTGCTTTATAGGAGCGTTACAAGCGAGGAAGTCCTGAGGACGAGGACCGAATGAGATAACCTTTAAGTTGTTAAGACCGATAACCGCTCTTGCAACAGGGATAAATTCCTTTATCATATCTGCAACCTCTGTAGCTGTTCCTACAGGGTATTCGGGTATGTATGCCTTTATATTTCTGAGTGCTAAGTTGTAGCTTGCATTCAGTACGCCGCAGTAAGCGTCACCTCTGCCGCCTACTAAGTTATCCTGTGTTTCCTCTGCCGCAGCAACGAACATTACAGGACCGTCAAAATACTTTGCAAGCAGTGTTTCAGCCGACTCGGGACCGAAGTTTCCGAGGTATACGACAAGTGCGTTGCAGCCTGCGCCCTTAAGCTCCTCAAGAGCCTGCATCATATGTGTTTCGCTTTCGATAGTGGTGGGACATTTGAATACGTCAACACCGATCTCCTTACATGCCTTTACAACAGCCTCACATCTTGAAGCTGAAAGGCTCATGGGGAAACAGTCACGGCTTACAGCCGCAATTCCGAGCTTTACATCGGGTATGTTCTTCATAGCAAAAATTCCTTTCTGTGCAGTTTATTCTCTGCTTTATAAATCTGTCATAATACCGCCGCATTTTTTTGTTATGTACCGCTTACGATTCAGGTAATCGTTTACTTGTATTCACAAAACAAAAAACCTCTGCGACGGGTGTTATTATTATTGTATCACAAATAATCGTCATTGTCTACAGATTTCCGATAATTTTACGCCGTTTTCACACGAAATTATCAGCAAGGCAATGTAACAGGTTACACGGTAATTAAGTAAAGCACATTTGTTTTACCGTTTATTGACACACCGTGCTATTTATGTTATCATTTTACTGTATCAAATATTTAAACAGCGGAGGAAGACCGATGAAATACAGACGATTGCTCTTTTCAGTAAAAGACCCGTATTCCGATAGTTCCGACGAACTGTTCACCAAAGCCATAAAAGAAAATTTCTCCTACTGCGTTTCCCATTGCGACGACTACCGCAGAATATGCGAGGAGCTTGGTATATCCTCTCCCTCGGATGCGTCCGAACTTCCCGTGATACCCACATTGCTGTTCAAGAAAAAGCAGATTTTCAATAAAGGCTGTATTCCGCTTATAAAAGCGACTTCCTCCGGCACAAGCGGCAGGAAAAGCATGGTAGCCTTTGACACGGGCGGCCTTCTCTGCGGACTTAAAATGGTTATGCGTGTATCAAAGCTGAGAAATCTGTTTTCTCCCGTTCCATGCCACTATATCATCATGGGTTACAAGCACCACAGAGGAAACAAGACCGCCGTAACAAAGACGGCTTTCGGTGCAACATTCTTCACTCCTGCACTGAGCCGCAATTATATCCTGACATATAAAAAAGGCGGCTATTCCCCCGACTTTGACAGGATTATAGATCTTATTGTCAGGCATTCACGTTCACGTTTTCCGACAAGATTTATGGGATTTCCTGCTTATACATATTTTCTGCTCAGAATAATGGAAGAACGTAAAATTTATCTTAAAATGCCGAAAGGCTCACGCATAATGCTCGGCGGCGGCTGGAAACAGTTCTATGCCGAGCAGACCAATAAAAATTCCTTTTACAGCCTTGCCGAAAAAGTACTCGGCATAAAGGAAAACGATATTATCGAATTTTTCGGAGCGGTAGAACATCCGATTTTATACTGCGACTGCAAGGAACATCACTTCCACGTTCCCGCTTACAGCAGAGTGATAATCAGAGATGTCGATACGTTAAAACCGCTCGAAAACGGCAAGACAGGACTTGTAAACCTGATAACTCCTATGGTTAAAGCGACCCCGGTGCTTTCCGTGATGACAGATGACCTCGGCATACTTCATAACGGAAGCGAATGTTCCTGCGGACTGAAAACGCCGTTTCTTGAAATTGTCGGCAGAGTTGCGCCGGAGGATATAAAGACCTGTGCGGCAGGTGCAGAAGAGATAATAAAGGGAGTGAACGTATGATTTTCTTTGATGGCGAAATATACGAAAACGATATGTGCGACAAGCTGTTATCCCGTTTTGAAGACAGAATATGCGACACTCTCGGAAACTGTCGGCTTTCTGCTAAGCAGGTCATGCTTGCCGCCGAAAAAATCAGCACGGATATAGAAAACGGTGCTTTTGACGATATGCTCTCAGCGCTTGACGTTGAAAATGTGAGTTACTATAAACAGCTTATACTCGCCTGCCTCAGCCGTGAAAATCTTGAATACAGGCTGAAAACCGAACTCGGAGATTCAGACGGCTTTATCGATTCTCCGAACGGCATCACTCCGAAAATAAAAATTCAGACAAAACCTCTCGGCGTTCTGTTCCACATAGCCGCAGGAAATGCCGACGGCTTACCCGTGATGAGCGTTGCAGAAGGACTTCTTGCAGGCAATATCAATATACTGAAGCTTCCGTCCGCAGATAAGGGCTTGTCGATCCGCATAATAAAGCGGCTTTGCAAATATGAGCCTTTGCTGTCACGCTACATATATGTCTTTGATACCCCGTCAAGCGATGTGCGTACCATCCAGACGCTTGCAGGATTTGCCGACGGCATAGTGGTATGGGGCGGTACCGAAGCCGTAAAAGCAGTGCGTTCACTTGCTCCGCCGGGGGTAAAGCTGATTGAATGGGGACACAAGCTCGGCTTCTGCTACATTTCCGATTACGCAAACCATACAGACAAATTTTCGGCTCTTGCCGAGCATATAGCCTCTACAAAGCAACTGCTCTGCAGCTCCTGCCAGACCGTGTTTATCGACACCGATGATAAAACCGAGCTTACCCTATTTTGCAAAATGTTCCTTCCGTATCTTGAAGCGGCAGTCGGAAAACACAGAAATACCTCTATAGGCACACGGGCGAGAGATACGCTCATAAGCTACTCCGCCCGTCTTGAACAGGCAATCGGGATACGGCAAATTTCTCACAACGTATTTTACGGTAAGAATTGCAGCCTTATCATAAAAGACGACTTTGAACTTGAACTGTCGCCTATGATGTGCAATGTGCTTGTAAAAAGGCTTCCGAGAAAGGACATAATGCGTACACTGAGAAACGCAAAAGGCTTTTTGCAGACCGCAGGGCTTATCTGCGACAAGGCTGACAGAGCAGAACTTACCGACCTGTTGCTTTCTGCCGGAGTTACAAGAGTTACGCAGGCAGGAAATATGTCCGCTTACTTTTTCGGAGAATCCCACGACGGAGAATATCCGCTATCCCGATACACAAGAAAAATCAATATCGAACTGAATAATCAGACTGAGGAAACAAATATATGAAAAAACTCGTTTTACCGCTCAACATTATTTTTCTCGGCTTATCGCTTGCTTGCGATACAGCTCTGATAATTACTCATCTCTACCCGATAAAAATAACCGCAAGCGTTTTCTTTATGCTTGCCGCCGCAGTAAATCTGATATACGCCCTGAAATACTTTCCCGATAAGAAACTGCCGTCAGTAATACTGACCGTCGGCGTATTCTTCGCAATGAGCGCAGATATAGCGATAAACTTAAACTTCATCGCAGGAGCGGCGATTTTCGCATTAGGTCATATCTGTTATTTCATAGCATATTCGCTGATGCAAAAGCCCAGACCCACCGACTTTATCCCTGCAATTATAATATTTATCCCCATAGTGCTGTTTATGATGTTCTCGCCGCTTCTTGACTTCGGCTCGGTTATGATGAAAATCATCGGCATTTCATACGCTGTTATAATCTGCATTATGACAGGCAAAGCAATAATGAACTTTATCCGCATAAAGAACAGATTCAACCTTATACTTGCACTCGGCAGTGTGCTGTTCCTTATATCCGATATAATGCTCCTGATGGCGTACTTCTCAAAAATAGATTTCCCGTTCTCGAATTTCTGCCTTGCCCTCTATTACCCGGGACAGAGCCTTATTGCAAACGGTCTTGCACATATAAAAACAGCTATAACAGAAAAAATCCGTGTCGCTTGACACGGATTTTTTATTACCGATTATTGCGGGCTATCGTCCACTCCCGACCGTACCATAAAGCCCCACCAACCGCCTTCATATCAAAAGTTCGGAAGCCGAGCGCTTCTGCTCGCATTTCCGCCTTTAAATACGGTTGCTGTATATTCACGTTCGTTTGACGGCGGAAGTAAACAAACAAGTATTTCGACAGCTTGTTTTTAGCCATCGTCAAACCCCGACTGTCACACAAAGCCCAGCCAACCACAAACCTTTCAAAAAGTCGGATTTTGCCGTGCCCCACGGGTGCTTTGTTTTATTGAGTTTCAGCCATCGTTTAACCCCGACCGTACCACAAAGCCCAGCCAACCACAAACCTCTCAAAAGGTCGGAATTTGCCGTGCCCCACGGGCACTTAGTGCTTGCGGAACCAGTTACGCATCCACTTACCGTTTTCGGTAAGATCGCTCTCGCTCCAGTTTCCGTTTGCCGATGTTCCCGGCCGCAGTACCGAGCAGGTTTCATCCTTGTTGCAGATACTCCAGTTACAGTAGCTTATGCCTTGCTTATCAAAATAGCTAAGCCACTTCTGCGTTTCGTTGAAGTCGTTCGCACCTCCGCCCGATGCGTCGCAAGTGCCGAATTCCGACACGAATACAGGCAAGCCCTGCGCCACGCAGTTTTCTACATTTGAACGAAGTCCTGCGTGAGTTGCCGCATAGAAGTGGAACGCATACATTACATTCTTGTAGTTCAGCGGGTCTGAAAGCGGCTTGTCGATTTCCTGACTCCATGTCGGCGTACCTACTATAATTACCGAGTTCGGCGCATTCTTGCGGATAACGGGTATTATCTTTTCAGCATACGGCTTGATATTGCCGCTCCACGATGCACCGCCGTTCGGCTCGTTGCATATCTCATAAATTACATTCGGATATTTTGCATATCTCTTTGACACCGTTTCAAAGAATGATTTCGCCTCGTTTGTATACTTGGACGGGTCTCCGGGATTAAGAACGTGCCAGTCAATGATAACATACATATCCAGCTTGATGCAGATGTCAACACCCTTTTCAAGCAGTTCAAGGCTTCCGCTCTTGTTACCCATATAGCACTGACCGTTGCCCCACTCGTCAACATACATTGCAAGACGGACAACATTCGTATTCCAGTCGTCACGGAGCGTTTTGAATGCGCTCTCGTTTACGAATTCGGGGAACCATGTAAGCCCGTGTGTGCTCATTCCCCTGAGCTGATAACCCTTGCCGTTCTTATCAACAAGCTGTCCGTTCTTTACCGAAAGCTGACCGTGCTGTGATACCGGCGTAGTGCCTTTAGGGTCGCTCGGTGCCTGAGGAACTGTTGCCGTCGGCTTTTTGGTCGTTGACGTATTATTGTTGTTGTTATTTCCGGCACTCGTTCCTGCGGTACTTCCGTTCACCGTCACTTTACCCTCGTTGATATAAGCGTCAGCCGAATAATTGAATCCGAAAGAAACGCTCTTTCCCTTTTCTATAGTTCCGTTGTAGCTCTCGTTCTTGACCGTCATTGTGTTTCCCGAAATGCTGAATATTCCGTTCCACTGCGACATCAGCTTTGTATTGCCGGGGACGGTTACCTTTGCCGTCCAGCTGTTCACCGTATCGCCGTTATTGGTGATGACGATCTCATAACCTCCGCACTTCCTGCCGCCCTCTTCCCAGCTGCTCGACTTCTTCCATTGAACAGTGAAATTGCTTGCAGATGAAGCAGGCTTGCTCTGGCTGTTGTTTTTCGTGTCGGCAGGCTTCTCGGTGTTCTCCGCCTTTGATGTATTTTCCTGCTTTGAGGTATTACTTTCTTCCTGTTCGGAGGTATCGGAAGATGTGTCGCTCTCTGTTACTGAGCTGTCAATGGAAGTAACCTCGGAATTTTCATCAACACTGCTCGTATCCTCAATATACGACACATTGCTTTCGGTCGCCGAGTTGTTTTGGACAGACGATAATACACCGCTGTCCTGCGCCGCACAGCCTGCAAGCATAGCCGCCGCAATAAACACGGCTATCGCACGTCTGATTATAGATTTTTTCATATTTCCTCTTTCGGTCATGATATTAAAACAGCCCTCACGAATGAGGGCTGTCGTTATTCGTTAATCTTTTTAAGATTACTTTCTCTTCTTAGCAACTACTACTGCACCTGCTGCGAGGAGTGCAACACCTGCAACTGCTGCAACGCCTTCAACACCTGTGTTTGTGTTAGGCTTTGTAGAATCGCCTGTTGTAGGAGCATCTGTAGCGGGAGCATCTGTAGCGGGAGCATCTGTATCAGCGGGAGCATCTGTATCAGCGGGCGCCTTATCATAGCCTGTTACATCAAATGTAACTTCAATATCACTTGCAAAGTTGCCTGCCTTGTCATCAAGAATTTCTGCGTCAGGTGACCATGAGTTGATGATCGGAACGCCTGCTAAGCCTGCTACGACTGCATCCTTATTATCAGCACAGTTTGCATCGGGCTTTGTTGTATCTAAGTCAGCGATGTCGTTGCCTTCAACATAGTCGAATGAAACGGGAGCAGAAAGCATTTCCGTGCCTGCGAACTTAATGCTTGTAAGTGTGATAACAAGATCAGGGTGATCTTCAACAACGATGTTTGTGTAGAGCTTAAGAACATTGAAGCCTGTAGCAACATTGTCACCAAGATCCTTACCCTCTATACCTGTCAGCTTAGCTGTATATGTACCGTCCTTGTCGATCGTTACATCTTCAAATGAACCGGGACGTGCAAAATACTCATCACCTACAGCCTCGCCGCTACCTTCTTCAGCGTTTGTGTCGCAAACATAAATCTTGCTCTGCTCAAGGTTGTTTCTGAACAGCCAGTTAGCTGTCTGGAAACCAAGACCTGCCTTTTCAGCACCTGCTGCTACTACTAATGTAGATGCTACTGCAGCTGCAACCGCACTTGCGGATAATACCTTTAATAACTTCATTTTAATTACCTCCAAATAAATTGTATATGTTTCATTCTTATGAGTGTTGTTAAACGTTTACAACATTCTCAATTAAATTTATTATAACCTCTGCACGTCAAAAAATCAATTTGCATTTTTCACACATTTACCACATAACTTTTAGTTAATTTGTACAATTAGGTTATTAAGTTAAACAATAAACGTTCTGAATGTCACCCATTTGTGCAGTTTGGTTGACACGAGGAGCTGTCGGTGGTATTCTGTTAAAGTCGTTTGACAAAAAGGAAAGGAAACAAAAATTATGAACAGACAGAAAATCACAACAATCGTACTTTGTGCGCTCTTTGCGGCAATTACGGCAATACTTTCGCAGATAGCGATACCGATGCCCTCCGGCGTACCGGTTACATTACAGACCTTTGCAATAGCCCTCTGCGGCTTTTATCTCTGCACAGCAAGAGCAACCGTTTCAACGGTCGTTTATGTTCTGCTCGGTGCGGTAGGCGTTCCCGTATTCAGTGGCTTCAAGGGCGGAATCGCTTCAATAGTAGGTCCTACGGGCGGATTTATAATCGGCTTTATCGCTATGGCTGCTATCAGCGGAATAGCATTCAGAAATATGCCCGAAAAGCTGCGTGTACCGCTGAGAATAGCAATGGGCATCTTAGGCGTTGCCGCTTGCCATATCTGCGGATTTGTACAGTACGCTCTCGTCGCTGGCAAGGATCTGTTATCCAGCTTCCTGCTCGTATCCGCTCCCTATCTTATAAAGGATATAGTCAGCGTAGTTCTCGCATACTTTGCCGCTCTCGCAATTTCAAAGGCTCTGAAAAGAACAGGCTTTGCTCCCAGCGAACAGGCGTAATTGCAATAAATTTATAAACATTAAAGGCAGTGCCGATTGGCACTGTCTTTTCGTTTTTGTAATAACAAGCACAAAGTAAAAAACCAATTTACTGCTCCCTCGCAAAAGGTAATATTGACATATAAATCTGAACAATTAAAACCATACACGTTTTAATACCCGCCGTTTTGCCACGCTCAGCCAACCTCAAACATTTCTAAAGGCGGAATTTGGTGCGGCACATTGCCGCCCCACCCTGCTTTGACTTTTTATGATTTAAGTGCTATACTCTCTAAATAGAAAGACAAAACACGGAGATACTTTAAATGGATAACAAATACGAAGAACGGCTCGGCACAGCCTCGATGCTGCCTCTTATACTTAAAATGGCACTGCCGGGCTTTGCGGCACAGCTTATAAACCTGCTGTACAGCATAGTTGACAGGGTCTTCATCGGACACATAGAGCATATCGGCACTGATGCGCTGGCAGGTATCGGTGTTACAAGCTCGATAATCATTCTTATCTCGGCATTTTCACAGATAGTCGGCGGTGGCGGTGCTCCGCTTGCCTCAATAGCGCTCGGCAAGGGCGACCGTGAAAGAGCGCACAGGATACTCGGCAACGGCTTTTCACTGCTTGTGCTGTTTACCATAGTAACATCGGGCATAACCTACATCTTTATGAATCCCCTGCTCCGCCTTATCGGCGCAAGCGACGCTACTATCGGCTATGCCACAGACTACCTCTCGGTATACCTTACCGGCACGCTGTTCGTAATGTTCGCAACCGGACTTAATTCGTTCATAAATGCACAGGGCAGACCCGGGATTTCAATGATAGCCGTAATAATCGGTGCAATCCTCAACATAGGCCTTGATCCGCTTTTTATCTATGTATTCGGTATGGGCGTAACGGGCGCCGCTCTCGCAACGGTAATATCGCAGGCGGTAAGTGCCTTTATAATAGTCGGCTTTCTGGTATCCGACAAAGCGACTTTGAAAATAAAGCCGAAATATCTTAAGCCCGATATAAAGATAATCGGCTCGCTGTTCGCACTCGGAATCGCCCCGTTTATAATGGCAAGTACGGAAAGCCTTGTCGGCTTCGTTCTCAACGGCTCGCTTAGCGGCTACGGCGATATATACGTCAGCACCCTTACGGTAATGCAGAGTGCAATGCAGTTTGCCGCCGTGCCTCTGAGCGGCTTTGCACAGGGCTTTGTTCCGATAGTCAGCTACAATTACGGCAAGGGCAACACAGACCGTGTCCGACTCTGCTTCAAATATTCCGTGATAATTATGTTCTCATTCTTCGCCGCCATAAACCTGTTTATGATTACCTTCCCCGAATTTGTCGCAGGAATGTTCACAGACGATACCACACTTATAAAAACAGTCGGCAGAATGATGCCTCTTTTTCTTACGGGCATGACTATATTCGGACTTCAGCGTACCTGTCAGAGTATGTTCGTTGCTCTCGGTCAGGCTAAAATTTCACTGTTCATAGCCCTTCTGCGTAAAGTGATACTGCTCATCCCTCTTGCCCTTATCCTGCCGAATTTTCTCGGTGTAAAGGGCGTATATCTCGCAGAATCCGTAGCGGATGCGACCTCGGCAATCTGCTGCACCACTATCTTCGCTCTTACCTTCCGCAAGATACTCAAAAAGCGTGAGCAGACATAAATAAAAAACGGCGGTCACAGGACTTTTCCCGTGACCGCTTTTTCTTATACGATTTTCAAGCACCGCCTGCACATTTCCCGTGCAGGCGGTGCTTTGCATTTATTTCAGAAATTCCGCCAGTATCTGACCGAGTACCCTGTACTGCTCATCGCTGAGCCTTTTTCTTACTGTATTGTTGTATTCGTGAAAAGCGTCTATAAGCAATCGAACGCAGTCAGCCTGCCCGTCCGTAAGCCCGATAAGCGAAACCGTTCCCGATTGCTGTAAGCCGCACAATTCATCGATTGATACACATAATTCTTTTGACAATGTGCAGAGCGAATCTAAAGACGGACTGGCAGTATTGTTTTCATATTTGCTAATCATAGAATTACTCACACCAAGAATTTTTGCAATTCTCTCCTGTGTGATATTTTTTTCATTACGATATTTCTTCAACCTTGCTCCGAAATCATACGGTTCATTCATAATCAACATTCCTTTAATTCACTATTTTGATTCAATTACTTGAATTTAATTCAAGTTTATGCTAAAATAGTTGCATTAAACGAAATAATTATCGAAAAAAGTTGAATTAAATTCAGCTTTTTATCTATGGAGCAAAAATAACGTGCAACAACAAATTAAATCCAGACAACGTGTTACCGAACACGGCGAGGTTTTCACCGCTGAGCGTGAAGTAAAGGCAATGTGCGACCTTGTAAAACAGGAAACCGAGCGTATCGACAGCCGTTTTCTTGAACCCGCCTGCGGAACAGGCAATTTCCTTACCGAAATTCTCGCAAGAAAGCTTGCGACCGTCAAACGACTTTATAAAAGCAATCCGTATGATTTTGACCGATATTCCGTGCTTGCTGTTTCAAGTATTTACGGTGTTGATATTATGCAGGACAACGCCAAGGAATGTCGCAAGCGGCTGTTTGCCATTTGGGAAAAGGAATACAAATCTGTCTGCAAAAAGCAATGCAATGACGATACACGCAA
>ERZ1034976.2378-NODE-2378-length-12932-cov-3.650074_pt1 | contig 12932 bp, 8 predicted proteins | sample MGYA00520623_ERZ1034976 | MGnify/ENA primary metagenome ERZ1034976 (study PRJEB33766, sample SAMN09781774) | gut metagenome | biome: gut microbiome | host: Homo sapiens | place: Madagascar | study: EMG produced TPA metagenomics assembly of the PRJNA485056 data... | reverse complement strand
GACATTTAAAGTGTTAAAATGGTGTAAAGTAAATCTGTATTAAGTCACTTTCTCCTTGCTTTCTTACGATGAACCCCTTGCTTTCTTACGATGAACTCCTTGCTTTTGTATGATTTAACCCACGCTTTTATATGATTTACCCCAAGCTTTTAAGTTCCTAACCCTTTAGTCGTAAGAACAGGACACCGTGCCCCTGTTCTACCAATGTAAGTTTGTTATAGTAGGGCATATATAAGTAGGACTGGGGCCTCCGTGCCCCGTCCTCCAGCACCCCTCCATCTATCTCGCCACGTCAACATCATGGCAGATGATGGTGGTATGGCTTCTACAAAGGCACAATACTTATATTTTTTTCGTGTTTGGTATCAATCTTGGTACCAAAATGGTTGCCAATATGGATAATAATGTTTATCTATATGGCGTAAACATAAAGGTGTATAGATATGACAATAGTAAGTGCAAGAGATTTTTGAGCCAATCAAGGAAAGCATTGTCAGTAAATGATTTGAATTGTAGCAATTGTATGCATCTTGGTCAAAATCATTCGTAAAAACAATATGAGTATCAAGTCTCTCATACTGATGACCACGAAAATCAAATCCTCCTGTAAAGCCGAGGTCAAGTCCTCCGCATCCAGAGAACAAAGAAACTACTATTTTTGGCAAATATTTATTTTGTTTCTTTTCCTATCTTTTCTTTCTCCTCACCAAACTTTCTAATCTCGTTTGTGAGTACATCCTCTAATTCTTTCTTTGGTACTATCAGTTGATAGTCAGCCACGCCTATTGGCTTACCCATGTCTTCGAGGGCAAGCTCCACTTCCACACGGTCTTTCTCCGCACAGAGGATGATGCCGATAGAGCGGTTTTCATCTGCACCACGTTCAAGGCGGTCGAGTAACGAAAGATAATAGTTCATCTTTCCTGCATATTCAGGCTTGAAAGCGCCAATCTTCAAGTCAACAGCTACAAGGCAGCGCAAGCCACGGTGGAAGAATAGCATATCCACCTTGCTCTCTTTGCCGTTGTACTCCAGCACGTGTTGGTTGCCTATAAAAGTAAAGCCGTTGCCGAGCTCCATAAGGAAGCGAGTGATAGCTTTCACAAGTCGGTCTTCGAGTTCTAATTCCAGTATAGGACTTGTCACTCCAAGAAAACCAAGATTGTAACTGCTACTGAACACCTCATTGGCATATTGAGCTTGCTCCATAGGAAGCGTGCGACTGAAATTGTTGTCAACCTTTGTTGCCAACTGCGACTCGTACATATTTAGCTTAATCGCATTGAGCAGCAAGTCGCGGTTCCAGCCTTTAGCAACAGTCTCTTGTGCGTAATATAATGTGGCAGAATCATCCAAATTCTTTCCAAGTAGATATACATTATGCGACCACGGCAAAAGTGCAACGCTCCGTTGCACTTTTACATCGCTTCCACAATAGCGCAAATAAAAACGCTTCATATACCATAGATTTCGAGGTGAAAGTCCCATCTTCGGATAGCGTTCTTTCAAATCTACGGACAACTGGCGTACCACGCCATCCCCATGTCCGCTCTCTACCTTTCGCTCATGAAGCATTTTGCCAATCTCCCAATATGCGGAAGCAATATTGCCGTTAATATGCTTGGCAATTTCCAGTCGGGCGTGTTCAATCACTGCAACGGCATGTTGTAGCATCGACTCGTAGACTTCACGTTTTATCGGAAGTTGTTTGTTATCAGTGTTCATTTTTGAAGTTTCTCTTTTTCTATTGCTGACAAGTTTTCACCTGCCTTTTTCGTTTCGTATAGTCTACAAAAATACACTAAAGTATTTTAAAGGACAATACCTTGCAAAAATACAAAAAAACAATGACGTTTTGGCGCTTTTCGATATTAAACTTTCCTAACTCACACCTATTATATTGTGAACCGTGTCTTTTCCCCCTACCACCATTTGCTCATACCTTTGCCATAAAAAGCACCAATTTATGCCAAATACACTAACATTTACATCTGTTCATACCATCTTAGGTGCCCACGCCTGGTCGATGCTTTTCTCTGGGTCTTGCATCTGCTCTAACCGTGTGCTTGCCACTTGTGCCATCCACAACTTGAAAGGCTCTGCCTTGGGAGAAGGAATGGACTGTATAAGACGGAACAGTTGCTCTGTATCAGCCACATCCGTCAGGCGGAGCTTGCCGTCGGCTGCACGCAATGTCAAGCCGTGATAATTTGTCACGGCTTGGTTGCATTCCTTTATTAATCTGTGTTTTTACTTGGACACGAATTTCCATGAACTATCCAAGTAGGACAGGGGTCTCCGTGCCCCGTCCTCCAGCACCCATCATTGCTCTCATTATTATTTTTTAGAAGGTGGGGCATAACGCTTCTCATGGAGAACATATATTGCTTGCTGGAGGACGTGGCGCGGAGGCCACCGTCCTACTTGGAGAGTGCATCCGTTTAGATAAGATTAAAGCGTGATATATAATAATATCAAGCGTGGAATATAGTAATATTAAGCGTGGTATGTAGTAAAAACAAAAAAGGTTATCTGAAAAACAGATAACCTTTTTTGTGACTCCGGCAGGATTCAAACCTGCAACCTTCTGATCCGTAGTCAGATGCTCTATTCAGTTGAGCTACGGAGCCATACTTCTTAAAAGCGAGTGCAAAGGTATGCATTTCTTTTTGTTCTGCCAAATATTTTGCAAACTTTTTTCTATTTTTCTTGTTTTATTGCCGCCTGTATGCAATAAAATGCTTATTTTTGCATACACATTAAAACATATTACCACGTAACCCTACATCATGACGCGAGCAACAAAAACCCTATTAATATTGTCTGTGGCACTTGCTGTGGCCATGGTGTCGAGCCTATTTGTGGGGCCCGTACACATACCAGCGCACAGCATTGTAGACATATTGTTAGGGCGCGAAGTCAGCAATAGCAGCGAGGCGTGGCGCTTCATTGTGCTGCAAACCCGTCTGCCACAAACCCTTACGGCCGTGCTGTGTGGTGCCGCCCTGTCGGTTTGTGGCCTTTTGTTACAAAACATTTTTCGCAATCCGTTGGCCGACCCCTCAGTCTTCGGCATCAGCAGTGGCGCTGCCTTAGGTGTGGCCGTGGTCATGTTGCTGATGGGGGGCAGTAGCGCTGTGGCGGGCTTGGCGGGCATGGGTGCCGTGGTGGCAGGCGCTTTTGTGGGCGCTATGGCCGTAACGCTGGTGGTGTTTGGCTGTGCGCTGGTGGTACGCAGCCGTGTGGCCCTGCTCATCATAGGCCTTATGATAGGCTATTTGGCCTCGTCGGCTATCACTTTGCTCAACTATTTTGCTACTGAAGACGGCGTAAAGTCGTTCCTTGTGTGGGGCATGGGCAGCTTTGTTAGCGTGTCGCCCACACAACTGCCGTGGCTGGCCGTGGCCGTGCTGGTGCCCTTGCTGCTGGCCCTTACGCTGGTAAAACGCCTCGACATCATGTTGCTGGGCGATGCCTATGCCCAGTCGTTAGGCGTAAGCGTGCCTCGTGTGCGCCGCATGGTGTTGCTGCTCACAGGCTTCCTCACAGCCGTTACCACCGCCTTTTGTGGCCCCATCGCCTTCATAGGCTTGGCCGTTCCACACCTTGCACGTCTGGCAGTGCGCACCGACAGTCATCTCTGCCTCATGCCCGCCTCGTTGCTCATGGGCGCCTTGGTGGCGGTGTTGTGCCAGATAGGGTGCTCGGTGCCTGGTGGTGGAGGGGTGCTGCCCGTAAATGCCGTCACCCCCTTGGTGGGTGCCCCAGTGGTGCTATATGTCATCCTGCATGCCGAACGTAGAGCATAGGTTGGCTCTCATATCGCCATTACTGAAAAAGAAAAACGCTATAAACACAATATTATCATGAACGATAAAGAACGCATATTGGCGCTGCGCAAGCAGCTAAACGAACATAACTATAAATATTATGTGCTGAACGAGCCCGACATCACCGACTTTGAGTTTGATGCCCTGATGCGGCAGCTGCAACAGTTGGAGGCACTGCACCCCGAACTGGCCGACCCAAACTCGCCCACCCAGCGCGTGGGCAGCGACCTGAACCAAGAGTTTAAACAGGTGGCACACCGTTACCCCATGCTGTCGTTGGCCAATACTTATAACCAAGAAGAGGTGCGCGACTGGTACCAAAGCGTGCAACGTGGCCTACAGGGCGAGCCTTTCGAGGTGTGCTGCGAGATGAAATATGACGGACTGAGCATTTCATTGACTTATGTGGATGGCCAACTGGTGCGTGGCGTGACACGTGGCGATGGTATACATGGCGATGATGTAACGGCCAACGTGAAAACCATTCGCTGCATACCCTTGGTGCTGCCAGGAACGGGCTATCCGCACGAGTTTGAGATACGTGGCGAGATACTGATGCCCTGGAAGGTGTTTGAACGCCTGAACGCCGAGCGCGAGGCTGCCGAAGAGCCTCTGTTTGCCAATCCACGCAACGCTGCCAGCGGAACGCTGAAGAGCCAAAACTCGCGACTGGTGGCCAGCCGACAACTCGACAGCTATCTCTATTATCTACTGGGCGACACGCTGCCCACTGATGGGCACTATGAAAACCTGCAAGAGGCGGCGCGCTGGGGCTTCAAAATTAGCCAAGGTATGAAGAAGGTGAAGACGCTGGAAGAGATCTTTGCCTACATCGACTATTGGGACACCGAGCGCAAAAAACTGCCTGTGGCTACCGACGGCATTGTGCTGAAGGTAAACTCGCTGCGCCAGCAGCAGCGCCTGGGTTACACAGCCAAAAGCCCTCGCTGGGCCATCGCCTATAAGTTTAAGGCCGAGCGCGCCCTCACACGTCTCGACGAGGTGACATATCAGGTGGGCCGAACGGGTGCCATCACGCCAGTGGCCAATATGCAGCCTGTACAGTTGGCGGGCACCACCGTGCGCCGCGCCACGCTGAACAACGAAGACTTTATTCGTAGCCTTGACCTACACATTGCCGACTATGTGTATGTTGAGAAGGGTGGCGAGATTATACCTAAGATAGTGGGCGTAGAGGTAGACAAACGTCCGGCCGACGCAAAGCCAGTAACCTTCATTACCCATTGTCCTGAATGTGGTGCCCAGCTGGTGCGCTATCCTGGCGAGGCTGCCTATTACTGTCCGAACGATGCTGCATGCCCACCGCAGATAAAGGGGCGCATTGAGCACTTTATTGCTCGCCGAGCCATGAATATCGACTCGCTGGGCCCTGAAACCGTTGACGAATACTTCCGCCGCGGACTGATACATAACATTGCCGACCTGTATGACATTAAGGTGACCGACATTTGTGCGGGCGGAAACAAACAGCGCTCGGCACTGAAAATAGTGAAGGCTATTGAGGCATCAAAACAGGTGCCCTTCGAGCGCGTGGTGTTTGCCCTGGGCATACGCTTCGTGGGCGAGACGTCGGCACGACTCATTGCTCGCCGAATGGGCAACATTGATGCGCTCATGAACGCGTCGCTCTCTACCCTGATGCAGATTGATGGGGTGGGCGAGGTTATTGCCAATAGTATCTTGTCTTACTTCCGTAACCCCACCAACCGCGAGATTGTTGAACGTTTGCGCGCCTGTGGCCTGCAGATGAGCATTGTGAGTGATGAGGCTGCACCCGCATCAAATGTGCTTGAGGGCAAGAGCATCGTCATTAGTGGCGTGTTCCAGCACCACAGTCGCGACGAGTATAAGGCGCTGATAGAGCGTCATGGCGGAAAGAATGTGGGCAGCATCAGCGGTAAAACGTCGTTTATATTGGCGGGCGAAAACATGGGGCCTTCAAAGCTTGAAAAGGCTGAGAAGCTGGGTGTGGCCATCGTTGATGAAGACACGTTCTTGAAGATGATTGAAGGAGAATGATAACACTTATGATAAAAACAATGTGTAAAGGCTGGGTGCTGGCCGTGGCGTTGCTGTGGGGCAGCAGCGTCATGGGGCAGACGAAAGCGCTGCTGACCGAAGCCGACAGCCAAGAAACCTATACCTGTGTGCACGATGCTGCAACGCTGGAAGATGGTGATGTGGTGGTGATTGCTAACGCGGGCTATGGCTATGCACTGAGTAAGCAACAAAATACAAATAATAGGCAAGGCGTGAAGGTAGAGATTGTTGATGAACAATTAACGCCTAACGAGGAGGTGCAGCTGATAACGCTGAAGAAGCACAACGATACATGGGCTTTGGGCGTGGGTGATAACCAATGGTTGTGTGCTACAGGAACCAGTTCGACACAACTGAAAACCACCTCGAAGATGAATGAGTATGCTTTAGCTAATATTTCAATAGAAGCGGCTTCAGGTAATGCTTGCATAGACTTTACAGGCCCTCATGCCAAAAATATGGTGATGCGCTTCTCACACACATCGAAGGTCTTTAATTGTTATACCTCGCTCACCAGTGTCGACTCTCTTCAAATCTATCGTCGCACCCGCATCATCCCTTCCTTAACCTTGACTGATGATGGCGCTGACCTTACACCTGTTATCACAAAAGCAAAGGGCGCAACGGTGCAACGTGTTACACTGAACCGCCACTTTGTGGCCGATGGTGGCTGGCATACGTTATGCTTGCCTTTCAACCTTACGGCTCAAGATATAAAAGAGGTGATGAGAGGGGCCGAGGTGGCCGAGTTTTATGCCGTGACAAAGGAGGCTGATGGTGCGCTGACCTTGGGCTTCCGCCCCGTTACTCATACGTTGGCGGGACATCCGTATTTGGTGCGCATGGCACGCGAGGTAGAGCAATGCGTGTTTGAAAATAAGCTGATAGCGTCGGCACAACCTGTGCCTGTAACGCTAACAACGGCTGATGGTAGCGAATATACCTTCCAAGGCATCTATGCGCCCACACGCTTGCAGGGCACCGATTATCGTTTCCTACGTTCTGATGGCGCCAGCTTTGCTGTGCCTAATGGCGAGGGAAAGGTTGATGCCACACGTGCCTACTTCGTCTTTAGCCAGCCCATCGAGTCGGCACAGTGTGTCTTCTTACCAGCCACATCGGGCATTGATGCGCCTTACGCGCCTGATGCCTTGGGCGCTACATCGTTGAGGCAAGGGGCTCGCTCAAACATTGCTTACGATTTGATGGGCCGACGTCTGTTCACCACGAAACAGCAAAAAGGCATTGTGGTGGTGAACGGTAAAAAGATGTTGTTGAAGTAGAAAAAGAAAAAAAGAAAAACATGAAAATAATAGTAGAACAACAAATTGAAAATGTGTGCCCACGCTTTGTGGGCGCCTGTGTAGAGGCCGAGGTAGAAAATACGCCTTACTCGGAAGAACTGTGGAAGGTGATTGACCGACAGGGCGAACAGTTTAGGCAGCTCTTCACCACACAAACCGTAAAAGATATTAGTGCCATTGCAGCCACACGCAGCGTATATAAGGCGTGCGGTAAGGATCCGTCGCGCTATCGTCCGTCGTCAGAGGCGCTGATACGTCGTATGTTGCAGGGCAAACAGCTGTATCAGATTGACACGCTGGTCGACCTTATCAACCTTGCCAGCATTACCTATGGCTACAGCATTGGTGGCTTTGATGCTGATAAGTTTGATGGCGACACATTAACCTTGGGCGTAGGACGCGAGGGCGAGCCTTACGAGGGCATAGGCCGTGGCATGTTAAACATTGCAGGATTGCCTGTTTATCGCGATGCTACGGGTGGGGTAGGAACGCCCACCAGCGATAACGAACGCACAAAGATGACGTTGGGCACACGCCGCCTCGTGGCCTTGGTGAACGGATATGATGGCAACGAGCACGATGTGCAGGCCACTGCTCAACTGATTATCGACCTCGTTACGCGCTTCTGTAACGGACGTAACGCCCACTTCTTCCTTTATAGATAGTGAAGGGGATATTTGGGCTCAGATAATATTGTTGTGTTTTTAGCAATCTGATAATATATTATTGCGTTATTACGAGTATTTATTTTTATCTAAACGGATGCGCCCTCTAAGTAGGACGGTGGCCTCTGTGCCCCGTCCTCCAGCACCCAACCTAAATAAACACTTTCTGTTGATAACCTCACATATTCTAATGTCGGGAGGACGGGGCACGGAGGCCACCGTCCTACTTGAAGGATTTATGAAAAAGCGCGTCGCGCGAAATAGATTGTTAAAAACACAACAATATCATTTGATTTGGTGTTTGAACCGTAATACTGAAAAGCAAAAAAAATCGCATTGCAGGTAATTGCTTCCTGCAATGCGATTGTTGTTTTTATAGTTTTATGGTAGATGATTATTGCTCTTCATCATCGGCCCATACGTCGTAGTGTTTTGAAGAGGCCCAGCCACTTGTCTCGGTTCCTGAACCAATGGTTAGGGTACCAGTTCCAGTCGGGTCTGCAGCATTGAGCGAGCCAGCCATGATAGCCATGCTTTCAATAACCGTAACGCTTACCTTGGGGGCAATATATTGTTTCTTTTCCATATCGTTTGTTTATTAGTGGGTTAAACAATGTGTGTTTATTTTACAAGATACTTCTTGCCGTTCTTGATAACGATGCCTTTGTATGCAGCGTTGACCCGCTGACCAGCGAGATTGTAAAGGGTGTCGTCGTTGCTTTCTGCAGCGTTTACGTTGGTAATGCCAGTAGTTTCCTCGTCATCGAAGTTCAGCTTTGCAGAAGCGCCTTCAGGAATACCTGTGAAGTAAGCGCGGAACGGAGAAATCTTAACACCATTGGCCTTTACAATAGAAGCATTAATACCTTCGTTCTTGATAATCCACTGTGAACCATCGGTTACGAGAGCCTCTTTCCAGTTGCCACAGAAATAAATATTTGTGGAACCAACTTGTTGCTTTTTAGCTTCAGTGTCCATAATTGTCTTGAAGTTGAGGTCGTTAGTTCCAGTAAAACTCAAATCTGTATCATCGTCTGTTGCGTTACGAACCACATACGGGAAGTTGGCGCCAATGACGTTTGCTTTATTAAATTGGATACCTGTCGTTTCATCATAACCAACAGCCTCCCATGCTCTTAGGTTAGCAGGAATATTTACAATCGAATTAGTAACACATACTGTAGCATGAGTGTGAGCCGGAATGGTGCGGGTTACCTTCCAACCTGTGTTACCTGTGCTGATGATATTTTTCAGACCACCCGTCCACAACGGTTCACCAGGAATATCAACAAATTCAAGTTGTTTGAGAGGATGATAGAGACCGTCTGCTGCTAAGACAACAACGTTTTTCATATCCTTGATAGCATCATATTTGCTATCAGCAGAATATACACCATCAGTCACTGAGCCTGTTGCTACGATGATGGCATTTTCACGCAAGGGCTGAATGGTAACACCATCTTCGATACTTTTCACTCCTGTTAAATCGATGTTCATAACATCTTTATTGTTGATTTCCTTAACATTGGCAGTGGTGATGGGGCCTGTTACTTTAGCAACGTTACCATTGATAGTAACGTCTATTTCATCGGCCGATTTTTTATAGAAGTAGATGTTGGCAATGTATAGTTCATCGGTAGCATTGTTGCCCTGGTCAAACTTTATTTGCCATACCTTGTTGTTGATAAAGTCAAGACCGAAGTCGGATAACGGCATATCGATTGCGTTCCACTGACGAAGTTTCAATGTGGTGTTGTCGCCTACCTTTGTGCTTTTTTCTGTTGGATCGCCTGATTTCAAAATAGGTGTAACATTAAGGCCTCCAGTCATTGTTATGGGCATTACATCGAAATGCATGTGTGTCATGCCTGATAAATCAAGCTGATTGCTGAAACCATCAAGTCCAATCCAGTTGAACTTGCTGAGGTGGATGACTGGTGTGCCATCAACGTCGATATTTTCAGAAACAGTGCTTTGGCCCCAATTGCCGAAAATCCAAGTAGTGGCAGGAGCGTAGGCTGCTGATAATACAGAAATAACCTTGCTGGCATCAACTGTAGGAGCTGCGGGGACGGTCAAAGTAAAGGCGGTGGTAGTTGTGAAAGAACCTGTTTTGGCCTCAGAAACGTTATTGGCATTATCGGTAGCGGTTACAGAGAAATCGTATTTTGTTTCAGCGGTAAGGCCAGTGATGTCAATCGTTACATCTTTACCAGCATTGCCTGTAACAATATAGCTGTTCTCGCCAATGGTAACTGTATAGGTTAAGGATCCGTTGCTGTCGTCAGTGGCGTTCAGTGTCAGCGTGGCCTTGGTGTCATAAATAGTAGTGGCTACGGCTTTCACCATTACAGGCTTTTCGGTGTCAGGGGCTGCTTCAGTACCTTCTACGGTGTAGGTTATTTCTTCCGAAAGACATGCTCCATTAGCAACAGGCCATTTGCATTGTACTTTAATAACAGTTCCTGCCTTGACGCTAGTCCATGTACAAGTGGTTCCTGTCGTTTCATATTGGGAGCCGATATGGTTTAAGTCCCATATATAAGTAAGGTTGGCATATCCTACAGCCTCTGCTCCATCGGGGATTACTGTAAACGTTACATTTCCCCCGCTTTCTTTGAATGTGTAGGAATATTTTATTCCGTTAACACTATCTCCATCGGGATCTGTTTCTCCACTACCCGTCGCATCAGCGAAGGCTGTCATAGCAGTGACAAGTAATACGAATAAAGTTAATAATTTTTGTTTCATAGGTTTATTGATTTTAATTAGTAATTGTTGTACAGAATATTGATTGGTAATTATTCTTTCTTGTTTGTGGTGTAAAGGTAATGCGTATAGCAAATAGGTTTTATAAGGTTTTATAAGGAAACCCCTTATTAGCTTGTAAACATGTATGTTCGTTCTCACTGTTGAGAGGAGCGAACATACATGTTATCTGATTTGTTATTACGTTTATCTTACGATAATCTTCTTTCCGTTGCGAATGTAGATGCCTTTAGGCAGGTTGTCGCCCTTTACCTCAACGCCGCTGAGGGTGTAGGTGCGGTTGTTGCCAGTGGTGGCATTGTTCTGCTTTACAGCGTTGATGCCTGAGGGCACGCTGCCATCGTTGTAGAAGAAAATCTGGTCGAAGGTAAGCTTGGTGCCTGTTGTTCCGCCAGCAAGGAAGTAGAGCACGTTGCCAGTAACATCTTCAGGATTGTCGAACACCTTTGTGGCGCGTGCTTCAATCTCGCTGTAAGGAATGTCGATGTTATACCATTTGCCGTCGCGGGGGAAGTCGCAAAGGGGAGCGTAGCTTGTGCCACCATCAACGAAGGCCGAAGCACCAATAGCAAATTTTGCGTTGCCCACTGCGATAAGGTAAGAAGCGTTAGTGGTGGCCTTCATGCCCAGGTGCAGATAGTAGGTGTCGTCGAGCATAGACATATCCTTGCCTTTAGCCTTTGATGCGTAACCCAATCCTGACCAGCCCACGGTGCCTACGGTGTAAACTGGATAGCCTCCCTCGTCGTAACCGAACGAGTTGACGCCGCTTTCGTTGCTGGCTGTCATTGTGCCTTCCCAAATATAGAGAGCGCTGTTTACGTCGTCAACGTTATAGTCGGCTTTCACCTTTTTTGCCAGTGTGGTAGTTACGCCTCCTGTGGTACCAATGAGCACATAGTTGCCAGTGTTTTCAATGTCGAAGGTGCTTTTGCCCTCATTATCAAGGGCTGCTTTAACGTAGGTAGGTATATCGGGTGTTTCGCCGCCATCTTTCTTGCTGTAGAAGAACACCTGGTCAAAGTTTACCTCGGCGCCCTTGTTGTGTGTGGTAGCCACGGCAAACACGTTGCCCATAAAGTTGGCGGCATCGTTAAACAGTGTGCCTCCGCCTATCTGCTTCAGCTTTGCTACAGGAATGTCAAAGTTGTACCATTCGCCATCGCGACGATAGTCGCCTACGATTTGCTGTCCTGAGGTGGCATTGCCAATAACAAATACGGCATTGCCTACAGTAACGGTTTGTGAGGGGTGGGTGAGGGCATCGTCGCCACGCATGGCGAAGTGCAGATACCATGTATCGTCAATCATTGAGAGGTCTTTGCCAGTGCCCTGTGAGGCATAGCCAGCGCCGCACCATGTGCTGTTACCAGTAACCTGAAGGCGGGTAGACGACTCGTCCCATCCAAACGAGTTCTTGCCGTTTGAGGGCAGACCAGTATAGTCGCCACCGTCCCATATCCAGAAGAAGTTGGTCTTCTCGTCAACGTTATAGTTTTTCACCGTCACATCAGTCAGTGCGTCGGTCACGCCGCTGCTGGTACCTATCAGTACGGCCTTGCTCACATTGGTAAAGTCGAAGGTGCTCTGTCCGCCCTCCAGGGCCTTTGTGGCATACTGGCCTATCTTAGTGGTGTTATCCTCTGTAGGCACACCCTTTTTTACGTTGGGGTTTTTATAAAAGAAAATGTTGTCAAACTGCAGGTCGGCGCCCTGTGTGCCGCCGCTCAGTATGGCCACTACGTTGCCAGTATAGTTGGCGGCGTTATCGAAAAGCTCGCCTCCAGCCAGTGTTTTCAGTATGGTAACAGGAATGTCAAAGTAGGTCCATGTGCCATCGCGCTTGAAGTCGCCAATGATGGTTGCGCCCTCAACGCTGTTATTGCCTACGGTAAAGGCTGCATTGCCTACAGTAACCTTGTGGCTGGTATGTCCATCGGTAGAGGTTCCGCGAAAGCCAATATGAAAGATATATTCGTCATCAATCATTGATAGGTCTTTTCCTCCTCCCTGAGAAGCAAAGCCCAGTCCTGACCATCCTACTGTTCCCACGGTAAAGTGGTTGAAGGTTTCGCCGAAGCCAAACGAGTTTACGCCCTCTGAGGGTTCAGCGTTGTAAGTGTTTTCCCAAATGTAGAGAAAGTTTTTTTGGTTGTCTACATTATAGTCGGCCTTTGTTTTCTCTGAAAACGCATTGGTAACACCCATGCTGGTGCTGATGAGCACTGCGTCGTACGAGTTTTTAAAGTCGAAGGTGGTGGTGCCAGAGGCATCGAGCGCCTTTGTGCCCCAGTAGCCATATT
>ERZ1034976.2374-NODE-2374-length-12942-cov-10.790176_pt1 | contig 12942 bp, 9 predicted proteins | sample MGYA00520623_ERZ1034976 | MGnify/ENA primary metagenome ERZ1034976 (study PRJEB33766, sample SAMN09781774) | gut metagenome | biome: gut microbiome | host: Homo sapiens | place: Madagascar | study: EMG produced TPA metagenomics assembly of the PRJNA485056 data... | reverse complement strand
TTCGTGTGTAAAAATTTATATTATCGTGTCAATCATACACATTTATTTGTAAAATTTTTAAGTATCACACAAGTAACAAAAAAGAGTTTTTACCTATTGTATATATTTTATGTGTTGAAAAAACGAAGGTTTAGAGGTATTATATTCTAGAAAAATTGTTTACTAAGGAGAGAAAACTTTGAGTGAGAATGGATATCGAAATTTAAAAAAGACGAATAAGCTGATGATTCCCGTCATTTTGATGATGGGGTTTGTGCCATTGCTTGTACATATGTATTCCTATAATTCAAATCTGTCGCAGTTTGACTGGTTTCCGGCCAATTCAGATACACAGACAGATTTCTTTTTTGCATGGAAGATGATTGCGATCGTAATCATTGGAGTGGCGATGGCTGCAATTCTGTTGTATCGGCATTATGTGAAGAAAGAGACCCTGCAGTTTGAAAATTCTTTTTATTTTCTGATGGTATACGGACTTTTTGTTTTGATGTCAGCACTTTTTTCAAAGCATAAGCATTGGGTATCCGGCGGAACTTATGAACTTTTTGAGTCTGTGTGGGTAGTTTTTGCGTATATGCTGCTGTGTTATTATGTGTATAATTTTGTGAATGAAGAAAAACATGTGGAATTCATTTTGAAAATTTCGGGCATTGGCATGGCTATTGTTACAGTGATCGGCGTATTTCAGTATTTTGGACTGGACTTCTTTCAGTCAAATTTTGGAAAACATTTGATCACAAATCCTGGATGGTGGAAGAATTTAAAAGAGCTGACGTTTAATTTTCCATCAAAAACGTCTTATACGACATTATATAATCCGAACTTTTTATCGTTTTATTTTGGTATGCTCATTGTGCTGGCGGTATGCCTGTTTATTGCGTCAAAAAAGATATGGCATCGGATAGTGCTGGCAGTAGCGGTAGTATGCTGTGCCATCTGCTTGAAAGGAAGCGGCAGTGCGAGTGGATGGATGGCTCTTGCATTGGCAGCAGTGGTACTTATACTTGTGCTTTTGAGCCGGAAGAAAAAACTGTTTGTTGTGGGTGCTGTTGTAGTGGTAATTGGGATTATAGCAGCAATCGTACTTGGAAATACCACCTCAGCAGGTGAAAATATAAAAAATACAATTGTTGGTACATATCGGATGAGTGACAGATGGGCTCTGAATGGAGTAGAAACCAATACGGATGATGTTGTGCTTGACATTCACGGGAATAAACTGAGTGTTTCTTATACCGTGGGAGAGGATGGAACAACACAGATCAGTTGCAAAGATTCGGATGGAAATGAGTTAAGTCAGACGATAGTGGATGCAGATAACCAGGTGACAACGATGGATGACAGCCGTTTTTCTGGGGTACAGCTGCAACCGGTATCTTTTGGAGATAGCCTGCCCGGAATTTGTGCAACGATTGATGGTGTGCAGTGGAACTTCATAAATACCGATGAGAATGGATATGAGTATCTGAATCCAGCGGGAAAATTAGTGAAGTTTGAGAATCCGAAGGTTTCAAAAGTATTTTTGGATGATGCAATGAGTAATCGAGGACATATCTGGAATAAAACAATTCCGCTTCTGGGAAGGCATGCTTTTATGGGGAGCGGGGCAAATACTTACATGTTTGAAGTGCCACAGAATGATTATATCAGTCAGAACTATGTCTACGGCGCAAACAGCTATGATGTAAAAGCCCATAGCTGGTATCTGCAGCAGTGGGTGGAAACCGGATTACTCGGTACCCTGGCACTCCTGGTATTTCTGTTCTGGTACCTGGTACAGTCGGCACGCATCTATCGCAGAGTGAATTTACACGAGAGTATCAGCTGGGTTGGATTTGGATTATTTGCAGCAGTGCTGGTATATATGTTTGCAGGGATTGCAAATGATTCCAATGTATGTACCGCTCCGGTATTCTGGGGCATGCTTGGCCTGGGACTTGCAGTGAACCGGATGCTGGTTAAGAAAGAAAATCTTTTCGCAAAGGAACCGGTTTCTGAGAAAAATGATGTTGTCGTGGAACAGAACGACCTTAAAACGGAAAAAGCTGTGACGACAGAAACTTCTGCAAAGAAGCAGTCCGGAAAGAAACAGTCAAGAAAACAGAGAAAATCAAACAAGTCATGAAAATGAGCAGATTATAGGGAGTAATTTTGGCATGCAACAAATGAAAAACCGGTTTCGGGGAGAAACGGCAAAATATATACGAATTGTATTGTTGGTAATTTACGATATATTGGCAATCTTTCTGGCGGAAATTCTTTCTATCTGGACTCGTTTTGATTTCAGCTTAAAGAGTGAGCAGGGAATTCCTTATCTGGAGACCGCATTGCAATATTTCTGGGTAAATATGATGGTAACCATCGTGATATTTTTTATTATGCATCTGTATAATAGTCTGTGGGAATATGCGAGCGTGCAGGAACTATTAAATGTAGTGATTGCGTGTCTGCTCAGTGCTGCAATACAGAGTCTGGGGATGCATATGTTCCAATGGAACATGCCGCGTTCTTATTATATTTTGTATTTTTTCTTTTTGCTGGCTCTGGTGTCCGGAAGCCGCTTTGTATACCGGGGACTGCGTATCATACGACACAGTTATCTGGGAGACGCATCCAGACATGCCATCGCTACCATGGTGATTGGAGCAGGAGACAGTGCGAATTTCCTGATAAAAAATATGGAGAACAGTCCGCTGATCCGCAATCGTGTGGTCTGCGTGATTGATGCAGATAAGAATAAGATTGGAAGCACTATTCTGGGAGCTCCGATCGTGGGAAATGACAGCAAAATTCCATGGGCAGCAGAAAAATACGAAGTGCAGGAAATCTTTATTGCCATCCCAAATCTGCCGGGAGATCGAAAGAAAAAGATTCTGGAATTGTGTAAAAACACAGGGTGCAGGATTAAGATTCTGCCTAGTATGGCACAGATTGTGAATGACGAAGTAAGCGTTTCAAATTTCCGTGAGGTGGAAATCGAAGATTTATTGGGACGGGAACCAGTGAAAACAAATCTGGATGAGGTTATGGGATACATTGCGGGAAAGGCTGTACTTGTAACCGGTGGCGGTGGTTCCATCGGAAGTGAACTCTGCCGCCAGATCGCGGCGCATCATCCTTCGCAGCTGGTGATATTTGATATTTATGAAAATACCACGTATGATCTTCAGCAGGAACTGAAAAAGAAATTCCCGAATCTGAATCTGGTTGTGCTGATTGGATCTGTGAGAAATACTCATCGTGTGGATACCGTATTTTCGGATTATAAACCGGCGATTGTTTTTCATGCAGCGGCACATAAGCATGTGCCACTCATGGAGGACAGTCCGAATGAGGCAATTAAAAACAATGTATTCGGTACTTATAATGTGGCTATGGCAGCAGGAAGAAACGGAACGGAGCGCATGGTATTGATTTCTACGGATAAAGCCGTAAATCCGACCAATATCATGGGAGCGTCCAAACGTATCTGTGAGATGATTATTCAGGGAATGCAGCATCGTTTTCCGAAAACCAATTATGTAGCGGTTCGCTTCGGAAATGTACTGGGAAGTAACGGAAGTGTGATTCCTCTTTTCAAAAAGCAGATTGCAGAGGGTGGACCGGTTACCGTTACCGATAAAAATATTATTCGTTATTTTATGACGATTCCGGAAGCAGTATCACTTGTCTTACAGGCAGGGGCTTACGCAAAGGGCGGAGAAATCTTTGTGCTGGATATGGGAGAGCCGGTAAAGATCGATGATATGGCAAGAAATCTGATCAAGTTATCCGGATTTGAACCGGATGTGGATATCCCGATTGTGTACACAGGGCTTCGCCCGGGGGAAAAGATGTTTGAAGAGTGTCTGAAAGAAGAGGAAGGACTTCAGAAAACGGAGAATGATCTGATTTTTATCGGAAAACCGATTGAATTTGACAGGGAAGAGTTTTTTGAACATTTGAAAGATCTGAAGAAGACGGCATATGAAGATGATCCACAGATGAAGCTGGTGGTGAAACGGTTAGTGCCTTCGTATCAGGTGGAAAAAAGCAAATAATTAGAAGTAGAATGGGGAGCAGTCGGAGCGGCTGCTCTCTTTAATTTTACTGCATGCTCTATTCGTAAATGGTATAATAAAGTGTACGATTTAAAAGAAGTACAGAGAGGAGAAGGTAAATGATTGATTTATTGCTTGCATTAGTGGATCAGACTTTTGGTGGAACAAATTTGTATATTCCGACAATTTTAATGATGTTAGCAATTGGAATTATCTGCTTCACAAACAAGAAGTGGTTACAGATGCCAAGATATATGCTTGGAACAGTTATAAGTGAGATAGCAGGAGTATATTTCTTTTCCGTGCTTGGATTTGGAATGCAGATATTATGTAGAGAAACGAAGCCGGAAGCTAAAGAATTTTTGAAGAGTCTGTATGGAATCTGGTGTTTGATTCTTGGAATTATGATTATACTGGCGTATCGCTGCATACATATCTATTGGATCATGCGCAGGGAATTGAAAGTAAGCTGCTTGTATGTGCAACCGGAGAATTATGACTATAACTTAATAGAGGCATGGAAGCGTCTGGAAAAATTGCTGCCATCAAAGATGACGAAAAAACAAAAGGAAACTTATGAGCGGTATAAAATGTTTTTGCGGATGCAGATGGGGAGTTTTCATGCAAATGAATAAATGCGGAAGGCAGAGGTATTATGATATGAAAAAGATTATAGACTTATATACGAAAGAAAATGATATAGAAGCATATGACATTTAATAAAGGGGCTGGAAATTACTCCATCCCTTTTATTAGTGTGGGTGCGCCTTGCGGCGCACGTTTCTAGTGGGTGAAAGTCCCTAATCCGCCCTAGTAGTGGGAAGGATACCGCAAAGACCAAGGGTGTCCTGTTCACAGAAGTACTGTTGATTAACGTGAGGGGAATCTGAAGGAAGGTGGAGGCAAATCTCTGGTTTGACGAACAGAAATCACATCAGGCTAAAATTTCATTTTAGGAGACAAGAATTAGTGTTGATGTTTGTAGAAAGCGACAGTGATCTATGGTACAATAAAGTATAAATATATCACATATGATAAAGAAATGTGCGGGTAACGGAGGATGAAAATACAATGATTCACTCAAAAAAATTGGAAGAAACTGCTTTATGGAAAGAATATGAGAAAGAAGCTGGTTCTGGAAACAAGAGAGTCATATGGGTAAAAGATGTCTATGAATATGCAGTAGAATATTTGAAGGATGTTCGTAGAAATTTTGACAATTATACACTACATGACGAAACACATATCTTGAATGTATTAGATGCCATGGGTGGATTATTGGGTGATCAGATAAGTTGTTTATCTGTGGGTGAATTGGAATTATTGATTCTGGTTGCAAGCTTGCATGATATTGGTATGGTTTACACGGATGAGGAAAAGAATGAAAAGTATGAGGATATAGAAAGCAGAAAACAGTTTTTGAGGGAGGATTATCCAGAGTTTCTAAGGAGTACAAAGGAAGAATGGACAGAGGATATGTGGCAGTCCTATCTTCGTAAGTTACATTCTTGGCGTATCGCAGAGGTGTTAAACAAAAAGGTATGGAAAGAGTTGCTTGATCAACGCCCGCTTGATGTTGTGCCATTGCAGTGCATTGTGACTGTTTGTGAGGCTCATGGTTACAATTCTTCAGATATGGTTGGTAATCATGATTTAGATTATTTGCCTGCAAATGAGGTAAGCCCACTATTTTGTGCGATACTGTTAAGATTGGGGGATTTGTTGGACTTTGATGATACTCGAGCACCTAAAGTATTGTATAGTTATGTGGAACGTAATGAAAAAAGCTGTCAAGAGTGGAAGAAACATCAGGCTTCTGCAGGTTTCTTTTATCCAACATCCCCAACGACAGAAGCTTTACCATATAAAGCGCGTTGTACCAATCCCGGAGTGGAACATGCGGTTCGAAACTTTTTAGACTGGATTGATGATGAACTTGGAAATTGTGCAAAATTGCAGAAGTATTGTCACAATAGTTGGCAACAGAATTTCCCATTTCCAAGATATATTTTCCGCAATGAAATCGAATCTGATGGATATATGAGTGGAGATTTTTGCATTACAATGGACCAAACGAAGATCCTAGAGTTGCTTACTGGGGAAAACTTATATGATAATCGAGATGTTTTTGTGAGAGAATTGCTTCAGAATGCAATCGATGCAACATTGCTTCGAGGAAAAATGGATCCGGAGTTTATACCAGAGAATTCTCGTATTGATTTCTGGGAGTGGAATGACGAGGATGGAAATATCTGGTTCCGTATTGATGATGAGGGGACCGGAATGACCATGGGCATGTTGCAACGATATTTTTTGAAAGTAGGAAATTCATACTATTTGTCTAAGGAAATTGAAAGGGATTTAAGAAAACACAATCAGACAGAAAAGTATCATGGAATCAGCCGATTCGGAATCGGTTTTCTATCATGCTTTCTTAACGGAGAATATGCAGAAGTGTCGACTCTTTATTTTGATTCTGATAAAAACCGTAGAGAAGAGGTGTCGACGATTTCCGGTTTTAACAAACATTACGGATTGCGTTTACAGGTAACTGGACTTAGTGGATACTATACGTTGCTAAATCAGTCACACAATCATATACCTAATACACAAATGCCAACGCCAGGAGCTGCTGATGCAAAAACATCCTATTTGCATGGAAGAACGGGGTATCGGATGAAACCTGGAACCTCGATTGCGATACGTTTGAATCCAGGAAGGTTGGGAACGTTGGATTTGAAGAAAACAGTAAAAAAATATCTGTGTGGTTCTAGGGTACCGGTGTATTACAATAATGAAAGAATTGGGCAAACCTATGAAGAAATTATGGAAGCAGCGCATGTTGTAGAGGGAGAGAAAACTTATGAGCTGACGGTTGCAATGAAAGAGCAGTTTGATCGGGTGTTTCCAGAGGCCCGTGGGCAGTATCCTAAAATTGTGATGACGACCATTCCTTTAGATACAGAGGAAAATTATATATTGCAAGGTGTATCTGGAGTACTTGTAAAATATGATGTACGTTTTGAGAATAATCCTTGTTGGCAAGTAAAAGATTTGAAGTATAGCGTTAGTGGAGATATCAAAGAGAAAGACAAAACGCTTCAAATGGAACTATGTAGTGTATATACGGGAAAATATAATTTTCTTTATGAATGGGATGAATTAAAAGAAAGATATGATATAGAAGATCTAGAGGCACTTGCAAGAGCTTTTGAAAATTGTGATGTTTGTCCTCAGTCAGAAGAACAGTTGGGAGAAGTGTGGAGTCCGTTTCGCACATCTATCGGTTTGTGTGAATGTTGGAGAAGTTATCTTGAATATAAACAACTGCAACGGCAGAGCATGTATGTGAAAATTGCAGAATGTGGATGTGCAGATATTTGCTCTTTGAATTCAGATTTTCGAGATTCATTAATTCAATGTGCATATCAAGGTGTTTATGCGGGAGGTGCGCCTGGTGAATATTATATGGAGGACGCCCATAGAGTAATGTTTTTTTTGGAAAATGAATGGCAGCCGGTAATGCAGACTAGTCGAGTAGAGGTAATAAGGATTCCTATAGAAGTGGAATTGTATATTTGCAGTATTGTTAATAAGTATCGAATGGTAGATCCTTTAGAAAATCAATATATAGAGAATGAAGTCTGGATGAATTATACGCAAAAAGATTGGAAAAAGATAGAAAATTTGCCGTTACAGCACTGGATTAAAGATAATCAGAAGGATTACTTTGAGAAAAGAGTTAACTTTCTTAAAACTCCTACATTATCAGAATGTGAGGGAGAAAATAGTTACATAAATAATAATTTAATTTTATTGAATCTGTATCAGGATGCATATTTACAGGAACATTATCAGATGGAAATCAATTATGAAACAGGACAAACCATTTCATTCTTCGAAAAAAAGGATAATGTTTTAGATGGGGATTTGGATCTATTTCCACCTATGCGATTTTGTAAGGCGGTAAATGCTAGGAATAGAAAATATATATGTTGTGAGGATCCTTTCTATCGGAAAGGGATTACACAAGATCATCCTTTTGTGATTTGGCTTATCAAGAATGCGTTTCTGTTGAATAAATATTACCAAAGACAGTTTAGACAGATGGTGGATTGTATTCGCTATGACGAGGCAACAGAAATTATCTCTGAAATCAATACCATTTGTCAACAACTAATCCGTTTACCAGAACATCACGGTGTGGATGTGAATGGATTTCCGCAACTTAGCAAGGATGATTTCTGGTACATGGAGGAAGACAGTACTACGTTTGAATAGATTATGTAGATAGGTTGCTTCTGCCTAGTGTTAGGGGGATTTGTTGAAGCATGCCCCAGCATTGGTTTTATGGTCAGTTTCCGTATTAGATTCTATTGCTGGTCTGTAAAAATAGATAGATCAGGTCAAATTCAGAAAGTGTTGTGAAGGCCACTACAAAACAGAAAGAAAGTAGATATATATGACAAAGTGTGATATAATACTTTAGTTTAGAAGTAGAGTTTAAATGATAATTTTCAGAAGAGAAAAGAGGAAAACAAATGTTTGACTTCACAAAAGAAAGAGAAGCATTTGAAAATAAAGTATGGCTCAGTTCCCCTACCATGCATGGACCGGAACTGGAATACATAAAAGAAGCCTATGAAACCAACTGGATGTCAACGGTTGGTGCGAATATCAATGAACTGGAGAAGCTGGCTTGTGAAAAAGTAGGATGCAAGTATGCGGTAGCTTTATCTGCAGGTACAGCTGCACTTCATATGGCGGTGAAGCTGGCAGGGATAGAAGCATACGGCAGACCGGAGACAGGGCATGGTACATTAGAGGGAAAGAAAGTATTCTGTTCCGACATGACGTTTGATGCAACGGTCAATCCGGTCGTTTATGAAGGTGGAGTTCCGGTATTTATCGATACGGAATACGATACCTGGAACATGGATCCGGTGGCATTGGAAAAGGCATTTTTCTTATATCCGGATGTGAAAGTGGTTGTTACTGCGCATCTGTACGGTACGCCGGGGAAAGTCGATGAAATCAAGGCGGTTTGTGAAGAACATGGTGCAATCCTGATCGAAGATGCGGCAGAATCACTTGGTGCGACTTATAAAGGAAAGCAGACGGGACAATTTGGTGATTTTAACGCAATCTCATTTAATGGAAATAAGATTATAACCGGATCAGCCGGCGGAATGCTTCTTACGGATGATGAAGAAGCAGCCAAGAAAGTGCGGAAATGGTCGACGCAGTCAAGAGAGGATGCACCGTGGTATCAGCATGAGGAATTGGGTTACAATTATCGCATGAGCAATGTGATCGCGGGAGTGGTCAGAGGCCAGTTCCCTTATTTGGAAGAGCATATTGCACAGAAGAAGGCAATCTATGAGAGATACAAAGAAGGACTTAAGGGACTTCCGGTACATATGAACCCGTATGATGCAGAAAAAAGCGAGCCGAATTTCTGGCTCAGCTGCATGATCATCGAGCCGGAAGCAATGTGCAAACAGATTCGTGGTGAACAGGAAGCACTCTATATTAGAGAGACAGGAAAAAGCTGTCCGACAGAAATATTGGAAGCTATCGCGAGTATCAATGCAGAGGGACGGCCGATATGGAAACCGATGCATATGCAGCCAATCTATCGCATGAATGGTTTTGTGACACGAGAAGGAAACGGAAGAGCGAAAACCAATGCCTATATCAGTGGTGGAACTCTTGGAAAAGATGGAATGCCGTTGGATGTGGGGATGGATATCTTTCATAGAGGATTGTGTCTGCCGAGTGATAATAAAATGATAGTGGAGCAGCAGAATCGAATTATTGAAGTGATTAGAGAATGCTTTGCATAGGCAGGAGATAGTAATGCAGCATAAACAGGGATTTTATGAAAAATATGTAAAACGACTGATAGATATTGTGTGTTCACTGGTTGTTCTGGTATTGTTCTGGTGGTTATATATAATTTTAGCGGTACTGGTTCGTGTAAAACTTGGTTCTCCAGTACTTTTTAAACAACAAAGACCGGGGAAAAATGAAAGAATTTTCAATATGTATAAGTTTCGTACAATGACGGATGCGCGGGATGAAAACGGGAATTTGTTACCAGACGAGATTCGACTGACAAAGTTTGGAAAAGCACTTCGGGCAACCTCTTTGGATGAATTGCCGGAGATTTTCAATATTCTGAAAGGTGATATGAGCCTTATTGGTCCGAGACCATTATTGGTACAGTATTTGCCAAGATATAATGAAGAACAGCATCACAGGCATGATGTCAGACCGGGACTTACCGGGTATGCACAGGCACATGGAAGAAACGCAGTGTCATGGGAAGAAAAGTTCGCAATGGATGTATGGTATGTAAATCATGTTTCGATGAAAACGGATATTAAAGTTATTTGGGATACCGTAAAATCTGTAGTGAAAAAAGAAGGAATTTCGTCAGATACATCGGTAACGATGGAAGAGTTTATGGGAAATAAGTAGATGAAAAAGTTAGCTATCATAGGTGCAAGTGGTCATGGAAAAGTGATTGCTGATATTGCTGTTTTAAATGGATATAAAGAAATTGTATTTCTGGATGATAACCCTAATGTACAAGAATGTGCAGGTTTCCCAGTTGTTGGAACATCAGTAGATGTAGCAAAATATTTAGAGTATGATGTTATTGTGGCTATTGGAAATGCGTCTATCCGAAAGCAAATGCATGAAAAATTAAATGACAACAGGTTAGTAACATTGATTCACCCAAAGGCAGTGATTAGTAGAAGGGTTGTCATTGGAAAAGGTACTGTTATCATGGCTGGAGCAATTATTAATTCGGATACAAAAATCGGAGAAGGATGCATTATTAATACAGGCGCATCGGTTGATCATGATTGCAGGGTTGGAGATTTTGTACATGTGTCGGTAGGTGCACATGTTGCAGGAACTGTAACCATAGGAAATGAAACTTGGATCGGAGCAGGAGCGACTGTGAACAATAATATTGAGATATGTGGTAAGTGTATGATCGGTGCTGGTGCAGTGATTATAAGAAATATAAAGGAAAAAGGAACTTATATAGGAGTTCCGGCTATGGTGTTAAACAAGGAGATGTAAAGTTGCGGATACTAATACTGGCAAATAATGACGTTGGTTTATATAAATTTAGAAGAGAATTAATAGAGGAACTTGTAAAAACACATGAAGTATATATGTGTCTTCCTAACGGAGCTTTTATTTCAGAATTGGTGAAAATAGGTGCGCATTTTATTCCATGTACAGTACTTGAACGCCATGGTACGAATCCGTTTAAAGAATTAAAATTAATTTTATTCTATCGTAATATCCTAAAAAGGTATAACCCTAATATTGTTTTGACGTATACTATCAAACCTAATATATATGGGGGGATAATTTGCACTAGAATGAAAATCCCTTATATTGTGAATGTTACGGGATTAGGCACAGCGGTTGAAAATAACGGCTTTTTACAGTTTATAACACTTAGACTATACAAAATGGGATTAACGGGGGCACAAAAGGTTTTCTTTCAGAATGAAGAAAATAAAGCGTTTATGGAACAGCATGGAATTGTAACAGGACCCTATGAAGTAATTCCGGGATCAGGGGTTAATTTAGAAAGATTTCCATTACTCCCGTATCCTGATGATGAAGTGATTAGGTTTGCATTCATTTCAAGAATTATGAAAGAAAAAGGCATTGATCAGTACCTTGAAGCGGCAGAAATAATAAAGGCGCAATATTCGAATACAGAATTTCATGTATGTGGGTTTTGTGAAAAGGAATATGAAGGAAAACTTTCTGAATTAAACGAAAATGGAACAGTAATTTATCATGGTATGGTTAATGATGTTTCTGGATTCTTGAAAGATATTCATTGTGTAATTCATCCGACTTATTATCCGGAGGGGATGAGTAATGTTTTATTGGAAGCATGTGCATCGGGAAGACCAATTATTACAACCAATAGAAGTGGTTGCAGAGAAGTTGTGGAAGATGGTGTTAACGGATATATTGTCGAGGAAAAAAATAGTCAGGATTTGATTGCAAAGATAGAATTGTTTTTAGACGAGAGTGTTAATGAACATATGGAGATGGGAATTGCAGGTAGAAAAAAGGTAGAAAAAGAATTTGATAGACACATTGTTGTTAAAAAATATTTACTCGAAACAAATCAGATTATGAACAAATAGGATGCTAAAATGGACTATAAAAAAATAATTAAGAGTAGAAAAACGAGATTAAAAATTTTAGAACTTTTAGGCTTTATTCCAGACAAATACATGATTCGATTCCAATATAGAGTAAAAACTGGAAGAAGATTAAATTTAAAACATCCACAACGTTATACAGAAAAAATTCAATGGTATAAAATAAATTATCGGAATAATTTGATGATTAAATGTGTTGATAAATATGATGTTAGAGAATATGTTAAGAGTAAGGGGGTAGAAGAAATATTACTTCCTTGTTATGGAGTATATGATTCGTTTGAAGATATTGATTGGGATAGGTTGCCAAATCAATTTGTTATGAAAGACACTTTAGGTGGGGGAGGAGTATCAATCGAAATTGTAAAAGATAAGAGTAAAGAAGACCGGAATAAATTAAGAAAGATTGGAAATAACTGGACAGAAAAAAAAGCGCATATAAGAAATGGTGGAAGAGAATGGCCTTATTATTCTGGGAAAAAGCATAGGATAATAATAGAAAAATTTATAGATGCTGATTCAACAAAGGGGGGGTTAATAGATTATAAATTCCTTTGCTTTAATGGAAAAGCTGAATTATTGTATATATTGTCAGATAGGATCACGGGGAAAGGGGCTGAATGTGGTTTTTTTGATTTGAATTTTAATCAACTGCGTGTTTCAGAGTCTGATGAACCACCATCAAAAAG
>ERZ1034976.2373-NODE-2373-length-12946-cov-4.181755_pt1 | contig 12946 bp, 6 predicted proteins | sample MGYA00520623_ERZ1034976 | MGnify/ENA primary metagenome ERZ1034976 (study PRJEB33766, sample SAMN09781774) | gut metagenome | biome: gut microbiome | host: Homo sapiens | place: Madagascar | study: EMG produced TPA metagenomics assembly of the PRJNA485056 data... | reverse complement strand
GTCCAGTACCGTGCTTTCCATGCCGGTTGCACCGCCAAACACGAATGAACCATGATTGGTTTGGTGTCCGTAGAAATCGGCATCGGCAGTTCCAAGCATCTGCGGAAACATCTTCGGTTCTGCTTCGGTGACCAACGCTTCAATCAATTCTTCTCGCATCGGAACGTCAATGCCAACGGTTTGTGTTAGGAATCGGCTTGCATAACCAGCTGCAACCAAAACCTGATCGGCTTCATAAACAGTGGTTTTCGTACAGACCCGACGGAGTTTTCCGTGTACTTTTTCCAGCTTGACAACCTTTTCTCCCATATGAAACACCACACCCAATGCTCTGGCATTCTTATAAAAACCAAGGGTGGTTGTCAGTGGATTGGCGTGTCCATCGGTTGGACACCAGCTGGCACAGGTCACTTCTTCGCTCAAATATGGATTGATTTTCCGCACTTCTTCTGCATTGATCATTCGGACATTCAACCCACAAGCCACGGCTTTTTCTGTCAGTCCGGTTAAAATTTGTTTGTGGGTTTCTGTTTTACCCAACCGCAGATTGCCTTCTTTGTGGTATTCCACATCGACTCCCAACTCATCGGAAAGGGTCGACCATACGTTTTCCACACCATAAATGGCAAGCGGCAATTCTCTCGGGTCACGTCCGGACTGCCGGACACCGCCACCGTTTCGACTAGAACCACCGTTTCCAACGCTTTCATCTTGATCCAGCACCAAAACAGACATTCCCTTTTTCGCCATGTAATACGCTGCAGCACAGCCAATGACACCGCTGCCAATTACAATTACATCTGCTGTCTTTGTCATTTTACTCGTCCTCCTTTGCCTCTGCTGCAAATATTTTCATCTCCAAAGGACGCATCGGAGCACGGGAGGTTGCCGGCTCTAATACTGCCGGAGAAACTTGCAATTCCTGTGCAACGATTCGCTTTACCAATTTTGCACAAGTCTGACCCTGACACAATCCCATGCCTGCTCGCAAATACCGCCGAATTTCAGTAATGGTAAACATCCCATCATGAACCGCTCTGCGGATTTCTCCCTTTGTCACTTCTTCACACCGGCAAACAATCCGGTCATCATCCGGTTCTGGTACAAATTCCCCCAGCTGCACGCTGCGGTCTAAAATGTTTTCCATGAATTGTTCCCCCTTTTCACTGTGCCTGATAGAATCTTGCCCGCATTACCATATCGGTTGGAACTTTTATCGTCAACAAATTTGTATGGTCAAATGTCTTCGCAGTTTTCACAGATACCACTTCTGCTTCACAGACTTTCTTTCCGCCACGGTCATATCCAAATCCACGGTCGCCCTTTTTCGGGAGCGGCAGAAATTCATATGGTAATGTTACCGTTCCATAACCCGGTTCGTCGCATTCTTCCTGTACCAGAAAAATTGCCTGACCGGAGCAGGACGAAACACACAATCCGCAGCCAATGCATTCCACTTCTTGATCGACTGCCGGCAACGCTGTGATATGAGAGCCAATCTTAATACAATGTTTTGGACAGGCATCCTGACACGGATTGCAAGGAATGTTCTGCACACATTCAATCACTGGATGAATCTTTTTATTTCTCGTCACGCCCGGATACTTTTCAACCTCTTCTTCGGTTAAGTAACCGCTTTTCAGCAGGTGCATTGCGGTATCAATACCCTCTTCGGTCTTTTCTACCAGCTTACCACGATTACACGGGGCAAACATTCCCTGCCGGAGCGTTTCCAATGCTGCTTCGTTGGCAGCAATTTGTTCTTGCTTTTCGGATTCTTCCAAGAATCCCAGCGAAGCAGCAATGGCAATCCCGGAAATTCTACCTTCAATCATCGCAGAACTTGCTTCTTCAATGCCGGAAACATCGCCTGCTGCAAAAATTCCCGGAACAGAAGTTTCTCCATATGCATCGCAAATCGGAACTTGTCCACCACGTTTCGGATTATCTTCCATCTTGCAGCCTGCCATCTTCAACAGCTGCGACATCGGAGAAAGTCCGACTGCCAAACAAATTGTATCTACATCAAAATGCTTTTCTGTGCCCGGAAGAAACTGAAAATGGGAATCTACTTCTGCAATGGTAACACCGGTTACATGGTCTGTTCCCTCTGCCTTTTGAATGGTATGGGAAAGATAGAACGGTACACCACACCGGGCAATCTTTGCTGCATGAACACCATAGCCGCCAACTCTTGGAGCTGCATCCACCAACGCAACCACTTCACAACCTGCCTGCAACAGCTGGTAGCTGACTACCAAACCAACATTTCCAGAACCCAGCATCAAAATCTTTTTCCCTGGTCGAATGCCATGCAGATTCATCATGGTCTGTGCAGCACCAGCACCAATTACGCCCGGCAGTGTCCAGCCATCAAAGGTGACCATGTTTTCTGCTGCACCCGTTGCAACTAAAACCGCATCGCCTTTATAATGGTGAATCTCTTCTCCAATCCGAACGACCAATTCTTTTTCTGCATACAAGCCAATAACGGTTGCATTCAAGATAACGGAAACGCCGAATTTCTGGGCTTCCTCTAACAGCTGCTGTCCAATGACAAATCCACGAATCTTTGCTTTGTGTTCCTTAGAACCGAAAAACTTGTGAATCTGTTTGAACAACTGTCCGCCCGGCTTTGCGTTTTCATCGAATACGGCAACCTGCATACCTCGTTTTGCAGCTTCAATGGCAGCGGATAATCCTGCTGGCCCTGCTCCTACAATTAAAAAATCATATCGTTTCATGATGTCTGCACTTCCTCCCTCAAAGACTTACGGCTGCTTGGAAAATGGCTCTGCGGATACGCCATACTGTGTTTGTACCTGCATTCCGGCTTCCAATGGTGTCACACACGTTCTGACATTGGGCTTTCCGTTTACAATCATGACGCAATCGGTACAGCGACCAATTGCACAGAAAATACCACGGGGTTGATGTTCCTTTTGTGTGTAACGATGCACCATCACACCAGCAGCTTTCAATGCCATGGCAATGGGTTCGCCTTCATAGCCTTCTAATTCTGTTCCATTATACTGAAATTTCACCTTTTTCGAGAGCCCCATTGCTCCTAAAATCGGGTGTTCCTGCATCCGAACGTCCATGATGGATCCTTCCTTTCTGCCAAAACAAAAAAGGCGTCTGAAATTTTCATTCCAGACGCCTTTGACTGTTCTTTCTGTTCTGTTTTCTTTTGATGCTTCTATTCTATCACAGTGGTTCGGATTTGTATTGTAAAAAACGATACTAAGCAGAATTTTTTCAGTCTTTGGATAAATCTGTCATTTATACCTGCTGCTCTAATTAGTGATGGTGCGGAGCCCGGGAGTCGAACCCGTGTACCTCCATCAACAGTGACGGCACTCCATCCGATGAGCTATCTCCGCATTAGCGATTATGATGGTTCGGCCGATTTTTCGCTGTCCAATTTTTGGGGGTACGGATCAAAATAACACCAAACGTCAATTACAGCAGATCATTTTCTTATCAAATACACGCCAAAATTTAAATTGATTTTTCATGCTGCTTATGTTATAATAAAAACAACAAAAAATGCCAAAACAAAACGAAAAACAAGAGGTATTTGCCAATGAAAAAATTATTAGGAGTTACAACCGCACTGTGTTTGAGTCTATCCTTAAATCTGTCCACTTCCTTTCCTGTATATGCACAAGCAGAACCTTCTCACATTGAAAAAATTGATGGAACATTCATCCAACCATGGTTATATATGACCTATGACGACGAACAATGGAACAATGAAATGCAGGCATTAAAAGAAGTTGGTATTGACTATCTGATTATGGGCGATGTCGCAAATCATAATTCTGACGGAACGTGGACAGTCTATTATCCATCCAAACTGGATTATTTGAGCGATTACATTGCATATAATGCATTAGAACCCTTGCTCTATTACTGCGAAAAATATGACATCAAGCTCTATCTTGGCATGGGACTTGACTGTGCTTGGAACAGTGACATTGTTTCCGAAGCGGGCAGAAATGCCAATCAAGCTTATATGAAACAATGCAATGAAATCACTACAGAACTCTACAATCAGTACAAATCCCGCTATCCGGATACCTATTATGGATTCTACTTTGTGACAGAACTTTACAATACCCTTTACATGGATACCGATGCCGGCATTGATGCTTATGCAGATAGCTTAGACGAAATGTTTACAATGGTAATCGAGAATTGCAACGCCTTGGATGAATCCATGCCGCTTCTTTTCAGCCCTTATGTCAATATTTTTGGCTATGGTTATGCAAGCGTCAACATTGACCGATTTACAGAATACTGGTCGGATGTTTTAAGCCGCATTCCATTCCGAAACGGCGATATGATTTGTCCACAAGATAGCTGTGGCGGTGGTGGTATGGATGTTGCACATCTCGCCGAATGGACAAAAGCCTATCGAAATGCAGTTGACCGTTCCAACAAAAATCGTGGGACAACCCTTCTTCTTGGAACAAATGCAGAAATGTTCGTGCAGCCAGATGCAGAAAGAATGACTGCTCCGCATGGCGTATCCTATTCCGATATCAAAAATGTACGAGATTTTACAACCAGACTTGAAACGGCAAAACCGTTTGTAGATGCTCTATTTTGCTTTGCATATCCCCATCACTACTCTCCCTACAATACCGACCCACAGTTTCACGAATGCTTAAAAACCTACCTGAAAACGTGTGAAATCGAATCCGAACCGCCAACACCACCAACTAAGATCGAAGTTCAACTCATAGAAAGCAATGGAAAACAACTCCCGAAATTTACATTTACAGGCATGCAAGACAATACTTCTGTTGTGCACACCAACATTTATAAGAACGGAAAACTTTATGATTACATTGTCCCTGCTGCAAAAGTTGGCGGCAATGCAACACAAAATGTCTGGACAGATTACAACTTTATAGATGACAATGCCATCTATGAAATAGAATGCGTCGATGTCTGCGGAAATAGCTCTGATAAATGTTCTTTCTCACTAGATTGGAACGCACTCAAAAAAACAGGAATCCTTTCCATTACACCATCCGATGCAATTGATTGGAATTGGACATCGTTGGATTTTCTCAGCTATTCCGTTACAGATTCCGGCGTAAGAATCAATGGTTGTGATAAAAATGCCGTTCATATTGTCATTCCAGATGAAATAGATGGAAAACCTGTTACAGTCATTGACTGGTATGCCTTTGAACGATGCGAAAAATTAGAATCTGTTGTCATTCCAGAAACCGTTACACACATCAGCAGATTTGCATTTGCACATTGTATTTCATTGGAATCAGTCAATCTGCCAAAATCACTCTATTCCATTGAACAGTATGCCTTTTATGACTGCCCGAACTTAAAGGGGCTGAACTTGCCAGAAAATCTCAACATCATTGAAGACAGAGCGTTTAGCGGATGCCGGTCTATTTCAGAAATTGTCATTCCAAAAAGCTGCCAGAGCATCGGCGATTATGCATTTTTGGACTGCGATTCTTTAGATTCCATCACCTTAAATGGAGCATCTACAACGCTTGGCACAAAGTCCATCGGATATGAATATGACAACGGATATGCTGTAAAAGATGGGTTCCTTTTGATTGCAAAAAACGAAAACGCCATTCGTTATGCAGAAGAAAATCACATCCAGATTCTATCTGAAATCGTTTCCGGCGATGGCAATGCAGATGGTGTGTGCAATTTAGCAGATGTGGTACTGCTGCAAAAATGGCTTATCGCTGCACCGGAAACAAAACTTGTCAACTGGAAAGCAGTGGACTTGAATCAAAATCATCAGATTGATATTATAGATTTGTGCCTGTTAAAAAGAATGCGATTATAATCCCCCTTTCCATTAAAAATCCAAAGAATGGTATACTATAATGGCAATGAAAAGCCATGAACCATTTGCAAAAAATATAATAGGAGTGAGATTGATGTATCTTGGAACAATCACCCGTCAGATGAAATCAACCAAAAAGGATATTTTTAACAACTTGCTAACACGAAAGGATTTTGAATCCAAACTGGAAAAATTAAAAAAAGCCAAGAAATCGCAATTCCCGACCATCTGTGCAGAATTATGTGAAATGTTTGATGCGTTGGGAATTGTATGCAAACCACGTATGCCCATTTCTTATTATGAAGAGCTGGTTTCCCATTCTGATTTGCCATCTTTTTCAAATGTGGAAGAAAGCATTCTGAAAACCATGTTTTTATGCTTTGACAAATACCCCACACCAGAAACATATATGGCTCGCATTGTAAAGCGTCTATCTAATCCAGAAGATGGCTGGAGTACAGATTCGCTTCGTCTGCAAATTTTAAAGCGTTTCCTCAAATATTTAAATGGTTGTGTTTATATCACGCCAGACGGCAAAAAAAAGTCGATTTATGGATGGGAAAAAGTCATCGTACAATATACCGAAAAAAAGGGGTATTCCAAACGCTTACCAATTTCAGAGACGGTTTCTTATGTGGATGAGGGCATTTTTGACGTTTATGCTACAGCAATCGCTCAATGTCAAGCCAAATTAACACAGGCTCAGAACTTGCCTTGTATCTTGGAACTTCGGGAAACCATCAAAACTTTAAAGAAGGAAGAACAGTCAACGCTTTCAAAAGAAACTTTACGAGATGTAAAAGCAGCCTTACGAGATGCAAAAACAGCCCTGAAAGAAGAAGAAAAGAAAAATATTGAACCAGCAAAATCGGAACTGAAAAAATGTCGGGAACGCTATGGTATTGTGAAATTAGCTGACGAATTATCAAAAGGAATCTTCCGAGCAGGCGGTGCAACCAAACTCGATTTATATTTGTTTGCAATTGCATTTGATATGACCTATTCGACTGCAAAAGAAGCTGCTCCCGGACAGACCACGTTGCTGTTTGATTATGAATCAGACATCGAAAAAAATCTCTTTGAAGATTACTATGCCAATAATCTCATGCGGTTTATCACCGATGCTTATGAAAGTGGAAACTTCAGTGCATTTGAGTTAGACCCATCGGGACGGGGTATCAATTATAAAAATTTCGCAGAGATGGTTTATCTTTACTTCTTATCGAAAAGTTCTGAAACATACACGCCCATCGAAAAACTGTGGTTTGCAACAGAAATGATTCAGCGACTAAAGAAAAGAGAACCAAAAGATAAACAAGTCAACACTTCCACACAGTTTTATACTACAATATTTACGGAAGATATTTTGAATTTGCCAGAAGCAAAATTTGAGGAATTTATTTTTGAACATTATGACTGCAAGGTGATCGGAAAATCAGAAATGCAGATTCAAATATCTCAGAAAACCGCTTTTCAAACATACACAAACTTGATTCAAAAAATAGAAGCCATAGAAGCAGAACAAAAATCGTCCGAATATCCGTATTTCCATAAGGAAAACTGCAACTATGGATTGTGGTTTGTGGATGTTTCTGCATTTGAAAAATACGGAACGCATCCAATCGAAAAAATGCTTGAGAAAATCGACAGAGAACAGCAATCATCTAATCCAGAAAAAATCAAGCAGTTTCTTGCACTGTTATATGGCATCAATATGTACATCGGTCATCTGTTTATCGAAACAGAAAGCAATCAATCCATAGAACAGGAACACACAGAGCCATCCAAAAGAGTCATCAAAAAAATGTCCATCCAAAAGCCGGAAGATATGACTCGCACCGCTCTGATTGTCGCATATTATTACTGGTATAATCAGTTGAATGAATCCCGCAATGCAGAGAAAAGCTTTGTGGACGTAATGGATGATTATACAGATTTTGAATCGGAAACAGGTCTGAATGCTATGTTGGAAAAAGCAGGATATCAGCCCATCAACGACAGAAATATATTTGATTTGGCGGTTATCTTTTCGTCCTATGCGTATTTGTCCATATGAACAGAGATGAGAGGGGAAAACAATTGGTGGAATCTTTCAGCATTGCCGGAAAACATCACAATTATGAAAGCAAAAACAATCAGGATGCAATCTTATTCAAACGCAATCAAAATTATTGTGCAATGGTTTTGGCGGATGGTGTATCCACCTGTGAACAAGCCAAAATGGGAGCAGAAATTGCATGTCAAGCTACTACCGATTTTTTATTGCAGCATGCAAAACGCATTTTTCATATGAATCACCTTGAAGCTGCGGAATGCCTGATTGCTTATACACACGACTGCTTGGAAAAAATTGCGAAACAAGCAGAAAAAGAAGTATCCGAATATTCCAGCACGCTGGCATGCGTGCTATTCGACAGAAATAAAAACCAATTCTTTTTTTGCAGCATTGGTGACAGCTTGATTACCGCTACAAAAAACAATAATTGCTATATCATCGCAATGCCGGCAGATAGTAGAAATGGTTGCTGTGTCACCACAACACCAAACCCTATTTCTATGGCAAAAGCTGGCGTTTTAGATGCCACAAATATCGAATCCATCATGATTTGCTCCGATGGTGCATGGCATTTTATGTATCATCGGAACAGAATGCAGCAACAAATAAAAGAAATCCTGATTCGTCAAGATTATGAAACGCTTAAGAAAACATTTTTAGAAAAAGAACGATTCGATGATTGCAGCTTTATCACCATGAATCCGGCAGCATTTTTGAGGAGGAACTCTGTATGAACAAGCGAAGTTATCTCAAACGCAAAGAGAAAATCTTGCTATGCGGAGAAAGCGACCGTGGAACTTTTCTCAGAACCTTTTCCATTGAAAGTATCATCAATGCGTCAGATGGTGCTTCCACAATCTGTTATACCGCAAAGCATGATAAAAGCGGAATCGGTGTATTAAAAGAATTTTATCCGTTCAGCGTTCATTCCCTGGTGCGAAATGATGCAGGACAATTGATTCAAAATTCAGATATAGTAGAGGAAAACGAAAAATTTGCCCGCCTCTTAAAAGCCTATATCGAACCATATGATATTCTGTTAGAAATACGCAGGCAAGGCGACCTCGCTACATTTATTCCTCCATTTGAAATTTATTATGGCTGCGATGAGGACGGGAACTGCATTGGAACAGTCTATATCTGGTCGCCAGAACCCACTTTAGAAACCTTCGACCATGTTTGTGAAGAGATTCATGAACACCCGACAGTCAATCCGGAATTGAATTTGGTGCGTATTTTATATGCTATCGAATCCTTGGTGAAGTGCACTTGTGTACTACATAATACCGGACTGATTCATCGGGACATCAAGCCCTCTAATTTTGGCTTCGTAAAACGAGGACAAGAACTGCTCACACAAACCATTTCTTTTTTCGATATTGATACAATTTGTTCGGTATACCATGTCCCAAAGGATTTTACAAAGATTTCAAATGGTTTTGCAGAACCTGAATTGAGCAATCGAAAAGCGAATAATTTGACCGACATTTTTGCAATTGGTGCTTGTCTTTTTCATGCAATCATTGTTCATGACGATGTGAAAAAAGAAAATTATCTATACCACCCTGCTTTTTATCCGAATCTGAAAAAGCTGGTCGATGAATCGGAACTCATCCAAGCCTCTGAAGTCAACGCACATCCACACCTCCGAGCAGTTTTAACGAAAATCTTGCAAAAAACACTCTGCGGACGGGATGAACGCTATCAGAGTTGCGAAGAATTGCTGGCGGATGTCCAAAAGGCACTCTATTATGTCATCCCTGCCAACATTGCAGATAGAGGAAATGCCGGCGAACAGTGGATATTAGCAGATGTGGAACAATTGCATCTGCTTGATGCCAATAAAGATAAAAACGCAACCCTTGCACTTCAATATCACCTCTATACCACTCCGCTTTATCAACATTGTTCCAAAGAGAAAGATACTCTCGATGTGCTGATTGTTGGATTTGGAGAATATGGACAGAAGTTTTTAGACCTCGCTTTACAAATCGCTCAAATACCGGGAAAACATTTATGTATTACCATCATATCGGACTCTCCAGAAGACAAAGCAATTTATTTGGCGGAACGTCCGGAACTCTCTCAGTTTTTCAATATTGACCACTCCCTGTCAGAAGATGCAGAAAGCTATGGCGAGATTCGATTTGTCGAACATACATTTCTGTGTGATGATGCAGATAAAAATCTTTGTTTTTTGCAAGAATTGTTTTCCTCCGACACCCCAGACTATGCGTTTGTCGCCACTGGTCGGGATTCTCGCAATCTTTTCATCGCAAAATCCATAGAACCATTTTGCCGAACATGCCTTACATGGGAAGGTAAGCATATCTCAAAAAAAGAATGTGCTTCTCTTTATCCGATTTATATTCATGAAGATATTCGCACTTATCCATTCTTTTCGGAGCTGGAAAGAATGGCATTCAATGTTCATCTTATCTGGAATAAAAATTTGAATATTCCTTTCGGAGAAGTTCGGGCAGAATTTAGAAAATCCTATAATCACAATTCCTGTGTTTCCTTTGTTCTTGCCATGAAGTATAAATTATATAGTATTGGAATTTGTATGGATTCTGGTACAACCACTGAGATTGCAAAATTATACTTTGATTTTATTCATGACCACCCAGACCAAAAAGATATTTTGGTTTATTTTGAACACCGCAGATGGGTGACAGAAAAACTCTGCCTTGGATATACTCGCATCACAAATTTGGATGCCTGTGCAAATGGCAAAACAAAAGACGAAAGACAAAAACGTCATGTATGCATTGTCAGAAGCACACCGAAAAATACACTTTCTTCTTCTGATTGGATGATTTCATCCAATCAAATCAATCAAAAAAAGTGGGATAAGCCAACTAAAAAAGACCTGCAAACATTAGATGACTTGGATCGAATGTCTGTAGAATTACACCTCGTCTATTTAAAACATGCGAAAATGGAAATGAAAAACAACATTTTCAATGGCGAGATTGTAACAGCCATTACCAACCAAATCGAACGAGATGTTACTTGTGTGGTTGCTTTTCAGGAACTGCTCACCTGCATGAAAGAGATTCGCAACAACGATTCCGAACAGTGGAAACGCTATGAAGGACTTCGTCATTTATTCATGGATTCCATCAAGCAATCAAACATTCTCTCGGAACGAGATCAAAAGGCAATCCGAAAACTTATGGATTCTCTGCATGAAAAATTTTATCCGATTTTAGCCAGCCAGCAATATCGAGATTACAAAAAAGATGATGTTGCACTGGTAGAAGGCATTCCGTTCATCTTAACTTACTCGGATTTCTTATATTTGGTAATTCCCTATGTAACCGGAAACAATACCCAATTATTCGCAAATTTGGCAGCTCCTACAGTCATCAACCCTGCAAAAATTCTCTATGTTGCCTACTGTAACAGTATGTCCGATTTAAAAAAAATAGAAGAGGACTTACCGTATCTTTCCAACTATATGAAAAAGAAAAAAATTCGTGCCCATGTAGAATGGATCATCGGTGTGAACCCCTCTATGGAAATAGAAACCGCCAACATCGCCTCTTCTTTTCAAGAACGGAGTGAAAACCGTATTAGCAGAGTGAAATGGGTCGTTGCAGATTCAAGGAGAACCTATGTGAAATCCCTCAACGCCTATTTCAAACGAAGACAGAAAGGAAACTGCCATCTCTTGCTGGAATCCAATGAAACGACACTTTCCGGTGTTATGGAGGGCTTAGGGCTTTTTGAAGCGTTTTCAAGTTATCAGTATGATTCTATAAAAATGAAATTTGATGTCATTCATGATTGTGAGATTGTCAACTATATTCGGGTTCATCCATTTATCACAGTCACGGATATGTTTGCGTTTAAGATGTCAACCAGCATCACCAGCAATCAGCCTGAATTTTTCAATGATTACAAAGATCTTTGGAGCAAGTATCGTATGTTCACCAGCGTATGGAAATTTTTGTGCCGAATTTGTCGGGAATATTCGGATCGTAATGATGTGGTTGCATCGTTTAAACGAAATAATAATGATTACGGTTCTGAAGAAGAATACACCTACATCATTCCGTTCAAATGTAAGCAGGTTGTAACAAAAATCATACAGACATTGCAATCAGAAGAAATCATCGGAAACCAAAGCCATATCAGCAGCTTAACGACACACTCTTGTATGGTTGTCATTCAGGATTTATATCGCAACAAAAAAATTTTTGACATTTTATTCTCTCGCATGGATATTCTGCTGCAACCGGATTTTGTTCAATGCATTGCGGATACAAAATCCCATGTTGTAAAAGTACTATATAATAACCTGATGGTGCATCAGCTTGACTGTAAAACCTTGCAGGACGGCGGGTATGAATTACTGGATTATTTCCATTCCAAAAACTATATCATTCATCTTTCTTACGATAAAGCAGCCAAAAAAGCGAGCTTTACCTATGCAACGCCACAAATCAAGGATTTGCTGACAACCGAGGGCAGAATGTTGGAAATCTATACCTACCATAACGCAAAAGAAACAGGTGCTTTTGATGATATCCGCAGCAGCTTTGAAATTGACTGGGAAAACAGCATCGCATCGAATGAATTTGATTGTATCCTTACAAAGGGCTTTTCTGCTCTCTTTGTGGAATGCAAAGCGACAAAAAGTATTGAATCTGGATTCTATACAAAGCTGTCCCGACTTGCCGAACTTTTCGGAATCAATGCAAAAGCAGTTCTCATTGCGGACACACAAGATAATCTGGATTATAAACCGATCAACGATCGACAGAAAGAACATGGCGAAAAAATGGATGTCATTACGATTTCTAATCGAGCAGACATCGACCATATTGGAACAAAGCTGTTATCACTCCTATAAGAAAAATTCCCCTCACTAAAGATTGGTGAGGGGAATTTTTTGAATGTTCTATCAAAAAATAGAGTATAGATGGTTTTTTCAATTTCTATATCATAAAATGTCCGATAAAAGTTGGATTTTTGTGTAAAATGCAGAGATTTTCGCTATTTTTTCGTAATAGCTTGACAGAAATGGACGGAAATGTTATAAT